>Ga0160467_100174_pt1 | contig 88911 bp, 86 predicted proteins | sample HID1972I_E11MG_FD_108221 | JGI IMG/M metagenome (GOLD analysis project Ga0160467, IMG submission 108221) | Enriched pill bug-associated microbial communities from UW Madison campus, WI, USA - HID1972I_E11 MG | ecosystem: Host-associated > Arthropoda: Insects > Digestive system > Unclassified ... | reverse complement strand
CTGGACGCAGCTGCCGCGACAGCACCGCCAGCGAGCGCTGAAGATCGATGCGCACACGGCCGCCACGCGCTGGCGGGGGGAGCGTATGGACTACGGCCTCGCACTCGAGATCCTGTTCGCGCAGGCCGCGCAAGCCGCGCAAGCCGGACCGGTCACGGAGGTCACGCAAACCATGCGGGCCACGCAACCCGCGCGAGCCCTCTCTGCGAAGGCGCCGCCCACCCGTGACGTTCCCGCGGGAATGCCGTGAAGTCTGCGACGGAGCACTCTTCGAGGTAGATCGAAGCTGAGTCGAAAGCCCTCAGCCGGACAAGACGCGGTCGTCGCTCCACAACACCTCCTCATGCACGCCGCTCGCCTGGTGCGAGAAACAAGTTCCCGGGGATGGAGCTGCAGGTGGCGATGCACACACTCACGCCGAACCGGCGCGACGCGCCTGTCAGCCGAGCGCGTGCAGCTCCGCGATGACGGTCGGCCACGCGTGGCTCGTCGGGTCGATCGGCTCGAAATGGCCCGTGCCGTCGAGCCGCACGAAGCGCACGGCGCGGTGTGTGGCGACGTAGGACTCCGAGATTGCTAGCGGCACGATGGAGTCCTCCGCGCCGTGCACGAGCGTCGTCGGAATGGGCGGTGCGCCGAGCTGGCGCGGGTCGACATCCGTGCGGCCGCGCGGGTCCGTGCCGAGGAAGGCAGTGACCGCGCCTTCGTCGAGGTTGCGCTCGTGCGCCATGCGCAAGTCCGCCACCGGGGCGAGCGCGAGAGTGCCGGCGAGCACGGGCGTGCGGCGCTGGACGGTGGCCCACAAGACGAGATGGCCGCCTGCGGAATGACCCACCAGGATCACCCTGCCATCGTGCCGGCCCACGCGCGCCGGCAGCACTTCGAGTGCGCGCGCCACATCGTGGAGCGTGACATCCGGGTCGTGCGGAATCCTGCGGTACTCGGTCGACGCAACCGTCCAGCCTGCAGCGGAAAGGGCTTCCGCCATGGGGCCGGCGTGGACGCGGTCGTATTCCGGGCGCCAGAAGCCGCCGTGCACGACGATCACGAGAGGCCGCTGGATCGAGCGCTCGTCGCCGAAGTAGACATCGGCAATCTGTTCCGCGTCGGGGCCATAGCGGACGACCGCGTCAGGCTGACGCGCCGTGCGTGAAAGGACGGAGCGATTCTCATCCATGGAGGTACGGTGACAACTGCCTACTGGCAGCTCGCTCCCATTCCGTTGATCCACTGCTGCAGCAGGGCGACGCCTTGCGTGTCGATGCGATGACTGCCCACGGGCGGCATGCCGTTCGCATCGCGGCGATTCGCGCGCAGGTAGAGAACCGACCTCGAGGCATCACCGGGCAGAATGATCTGCGCGCCCGCCACGCCGAGGTTGCCGGAAGCAGGCGCGACGTTGCACGTGCCGCTTGCGGCGATGGACGTTGAATGCCGCAGATCCAGGTTCACCGGAGTGCCACCGCCCGGCCGGTGGCATTGAGAGCAGTTCGTGTGCAGATACGCACGAGCGCGGCCGGCGAGCGGCTGCGTGGCATCAGCTGGGTCCGGCAATGCTGGCATCGTGGTGGGCGCCGCGGAGAACATGCCGATGGTCTGAAGCGTCGTCAGCTGATTCGCGGTGCGGCCGGTCGCCGCATATGTGAACGACGTGTTGAGCTGACTCGTTTCGAGCCCGAGTGTGCGGCCCGCGGCGCTCGTGTGACACTGCAGGCACTGCGACTCGCTCGGGTAGATCCAGTCCTGCCCCGCCGCCGTTGTCACCAGGCCGCCGCTCACGAGATTCGCTTCGGTGTGCGTGGCGTTCCAGCGATACGTGTATCCGCCCCAATTGCCGGTGTCGGTGTGACGCATGAACAGGCGCGTCTCGATCAGCTCGCCATTCAGCACGAAGTTCTTCATGAGCACGGAGCCGTTCGGGAATGTCCAGTCGCCATCCGCCTGCACGGTGATGGTGGTTCCGGTTGGCAGTGCCATCCAGCGCTGCTTGGATGCGTCATCCGACCAGAAGGGCGCGCTGGGAGCATACGGGATGAGCCCCGACGCCGGCTGCGTGGGGTTGGCCGTGTCCACGCAGCCCGTCTGGCTCAGCAGCGTGGGCACCGGATTGGTGGGCGCGGCCGACCCCGCAACGATGCGGAAGAGCGAGCCGCTGTAATTGACGTAGTACAACTCGCCGTCGTTGCCTTCGGCGAATGAGCTGATGAGCGCGCCCGTCGAGAGCAGTTCCTGGACCTGCAGGGTGCCCGCCTCGTTCGGGATGAGCCCGAAGATGCGGCCGGAGCCGAAGTCACCGAAGACGTAACGCCCGACGAGCGACGGGATGGCCGTGCCCCGATACACGTAGCCGCCCGTCACGGAGTTGCCGAGCGCGTGCGAGTATTCCGCCACCGGGTCGATCAGCGGCACGCCCTCCGATGCCGCCGGACAATTCGTGGCGGGATTGAAGCAATGCAGGCCCTCACGGAAGCGCCAGCCGTAGTTGCCGCCGCGTTGCACGCGGTTCACTTCCTCGAACGCGTTCTGCCCCACATCGGCGAGCCAGAGGTCGGGCGTCGTCGCCGCCCGATCGAAGCTCCATCGCCACGGATTGCGGAATCCGTAAGCATGGATTTCAGGGCAGCGCGCACCGCCAGTCGCCACGCCCGACGTGCAGAGCGCCGCGCCTGCGTAAGGGTTGTCTGCGGGGATCGCATAGGTGCTGCCATTGCCGCGCACGTCGATGCGAATGAGCTTGCCGAGGAGCTCACTGCGATTCTGCGCACGATTTCCGGGGTCGCCTCCGCTGCCGCCGTCACCGAAGCCCGCATAGAGAAAGCCATCGGGACCGAACGCGATGTGGCCGCCATTGTGGTTCGTGAACGGCTGCGCGATGCGCAGGAGAATGGTCTCACTCGCGGGATCGAGCACTGCGCCGCTCACGGTGAAACGCGAGATACGTGACTCGAGCATCGAGCCATTGACGGTGGGGTCGGAGGTGTACGAGAGATACACACGGCCGTTCGTGGCGAAAGCAGGGTCGAATGCCATGCCGAGAAGACCGGCTTCACCGCCATCCCTCACGCGTGCCTGCAGGTCGACATAAGTTGAAGCGGTCGTGGTCGAGCTCACATTGTCGAACACCCGCACGACACCTCGTTGCTCGAGCACGTACCACTTCGTGTCGTCGCCGGGCGCCTGAAGCATCAGCACGGGGCTCTGGAACGTGAGGTTCGGAAACACCCGCGCATCGTCGATGGCGGAGCCGAGACCCGGTTGGGCCGTGGCCACACACATGCTGTTCACCGGGCGCGAATCGAGGCCGCTCTGCTGCCCGTCGGGCGGCGCGGGAGCCGGAGGTGACGCGTCGGGAGGCGGATTCTCGAGGGGGCTGGGGCCACCGCACGCCGCCATCACGGAAAGGCACAGCGGCAGAAGCGCGCGCATGGACCGAGACCGGCTCGACGTGACATGTCCCATGGGCGCAACTCTAGCTTGCGACATTCGCTTCAGGGAACTCGTCGTGTCATGGCAACAGGTCGCTTCGTCCATGGTCAGGGTGAAGAACCATCGCGGGAAGTCCAGTGCACTTTCGGCTCATCCTCCCGCCGGTGGCCGGGGCGTAGACTCGCGCGCCTCGCGATGAGGAGGATTCGTCATGGGACTACTCGATCAGCTCACCGGCGCTCTCGGTGGAGTCGTGGGTCAAGGCAAGGGCGGCGGCGCGAACGCGATGCTGCTTCAGGGGCTCGTCTCGATGCTCGGCAAGCCGGGCGCGCTCGGCACGCTGACCAGCGCCTTCCAGAGCAACGGGCTCGGTAACGTTCTGCAATCCTGGGTCGGCACGGGCGACAACCTTCCCATCTCGCCCGACCAGCTGCGTGGCGTTCTCGGGAGCGGCACGGTCACCGAGCTTGCGAGCAAGGCGGGCATGGACGAGAACGACGCGGCGAGCTCGCTTTCGACGATGCTGCCGCAAGTGATCGACAAGCTGACACCGGATGGCAAGGTGCCGTCCCAGAACGATCTGGGCGGACTCGCCTCCTCGCTCGGCAAGCTCCTGCACTGACTCGCGGCCCGACGCGAATTCGAGTCACATCGGCTCAGGGCACGCGGCGGGCGGTCACCTCGCAGGCTACACTCCGGGGGGCATTTCCCCCGGAGACCGACCGTGATGAGCAGTGCATCACCGCGCAGGACATCAAGGGGGCCAGGCTGTTCGACGACAGGCAGCAGGCCGGAAAACAGTGCAGGCAGACGGTCTCCAGGCAGACCGCGACCGCCTGGTCCACCACCTCCGAATGCAAGGACGCCAGGACCAGCACGCGCACCGATCTCGACTACAGCGCCCCATCGCCGGATCGCTTCTCCGGCACCATCAAGTCGACGATGACGACGCCGAACGGCACCACGGTGTTCGACTTCAGGATGTCCGGCAAATGGATCGGTGCCAGCTGCCCGGATGAGGATGCGGAGGAGGAAGAGTCGTCCGACGACCTCGCGGAAGCCTAGCCGCCCGGGCCGATCTCACGGCCCTTCGACCTGATAACCCTTTGCGCGCAGGGCCGCGAGCGTGCCGTTCGGCCCGAGCAGCTCGTAGATGGGCCGCATCGCAAGCGTGGTGCGATTGGTGGCAAGGGCCGCTTCGAGCGAGGCATCCCAGCCCTTCGTCACCTCCGCGATGAGCTCGTTGAGCTGGCGCGAATTGCCGGCGGCGCTCGTACAGACGTCGAGCTCCCTGGGATAGGGCAAGGCGCGCAGGGCTGCCACGTCGCCCATCGCCCAGGAGCGCGCGCCGGCCTTCATGGTCTCGAGATCCGTCTCCAGGCGCTCGACGATCGCTTCGAGACAGCGAACCTGCTCTGCGCGAGGAATGTCCCCCAGCTCCTTCACGAGGCCGCGCGGGTCCTCCACCTTCAGGGCCGTCTGCCGGATGCTCACGCGATGCTTTCTGGCGAGCTTCAGCACCGTCGTCTCGACGTTGTTACGGGGCGTGAGGCCGGACTCGTCGAGCGCGCGCTGATACAGTCGAAGCGCCGCGAACATGGGCTGCAGATCCTCCACTCGCCTGTTCCCGGAGTCGTAGCGCGCCTTCAGCGCGGAAAAGCGTGCGTACAGCTCGGGAGAGAGCCAGTCCTTCAGCATCGCGTCCTCCGGAACGCGCGTGACGCGGCGAAACTGCATGTACAGGCGCAGCCTGGTGAAGAGCCCCGCATTCACGTCGACCTTCGGGCCGATGGGGATCACCTCCTGTGCTTCCTCCAGCACGGCCTCCACTTCGCGTGAACGCCACGTCATCCGCTTGGGGAGTGGATTCAGCGTGCCGAGAATCCACGCAACATTGTCGCCGCTCGAGACTCGCCAAAGCCCGGGGCCCGCGCGCTCACCGGTGACTTCGACTTCCTCGATGACATCCTGCGCAGACAGCGCACCTGCAAAACCGAGCAGGACGATGCCGATGGTCAGCGCCATTCGCATGGGTGTGACAGTGCCGCCCGCCACGGGAACATGCAAGCAAGGCGCCGCACAGCGCCGTTCGAGCTCCCGCCCCGCTCGTTGCACCCTTCGAGCCCGGAAGCGCATAGTGCCCCGGCCACGCGGATGCTGCGGAAGGAGAACTTCCATGAAGCGGCTCATGCTGAGTGTGATGTCCGGAACGATGCTCGCGGTCGCGATCCACACGACGACCTTTGCCGGTGATGTACCCAACCTCCTCCTCGGCACCTGGCAACTCAACCTGGAGAAGTCGACGTTCAGCCCCGGCCCGGCGCCCAGGGGCCAGCTGCGCATCTACGCTCGTGACGGGGATGGCGAACGGCTCACCGCAAAGGGCGTCGATGCGAACGGGGAGCCGGTGCTCGTGCAATACCGGGCACGCTACGATGGCAAGGATTACGCGATGACGGGCTCCTCCAACGGTGACACGATCACCCTGAGACGCATCGACGACCACACGACCGAATCCACGCAGAAGAAGGCCGGCGTCGTCGCGATCACCTCGACACGCGTCGTCTCGCGAGACGGCAAAATGCTCACGGCCACCTCGACCGGAACGGATTCGAAGGGTCAGAAGGTCGACAGCGTGATGGTCTTCGACAGGCACTGAGACCCGCATGATCCACGGCAAACGCTGGAGAACGCTCGAATGACCACACGCGGATTCATGGGGCGGCCGCGCCCGCCCGGCACGGCGGGCCGGCTGCCGCCGGGGCAGTCGCTGACGAAAGACTTTCCCGTTCTCGCGGCGACGCCAACGCCATTCATCCGGCCGGAAGAATGGTCGTTCACGCTCGAGTCGGGCGTGAAGCCCGTGAAGACGTGGAGCTGGGCCGAGTTCAACGCGCTGCCCCAGAGCAGCATGACGCGCGATATCCATTGCGTCACGAAGTGGTCCAGGTTCGACACACAGTGGCGCGGCGTGCTCATCGACGACATCCTTGCCGACGTAGACATCGACCCGCCCACTGCCTACACACTGGCGCATTCCGTGGGCGGCTACACGACGAACGTGCCGGTGGCGGACCTCATCGAGGGCAAGGCCATGGTGGCGCTGCTGTACGACGGCCGTCCGATCACGCCGGACCACGGCGGCCCGGCGCGTCTCCTCGTGCCACATCTGTACTTCTGGAAGTCCGCGAAATGGATCAACGCGCTGCAGTTCACGGAGCGCGACGAGGCAGGCTTCTGGGAACTGCGCGGCTACCACATCTACGGCGACCCCTGGCGCGAGCAGCGTTTCACCGATGACTGATGCACCGGGCGGCGCCCGCGAGCCGGCGGCCGCGAACGCTCGAGCCCCCGCGCATCGAACACCGTTGCGCTGGCAGCAGGCCAGGATCACGCGCATCGTCTCGCAGACGCCGCGGGTGAAGAGCTTCTTCCTCGAGCCGGAGCGTCCCTTCGTCTTCCAGGCCGGGCAGCATGTGGACGTGCGGCTCACTGCGCCGGACGGCTACCAGGCCCAGCGCAGCTACTCCATCGCGTCGGCGCCGCAGTCGTCCGGCATGCTCGAGCTCACCATCGAGCAGCTCGAGGACGGTGAAGTGTCGCCCTACTTCCACGAAGTGGCCGCGGTGGGTGACTCGATCGAGCTGCGAGGGCCGATCGGCGGCTATTTCATCTGGTCCCCGGCCGACGGCGGCCCCATCGTGCTCGCCGGAGGCGGCTCGGGTGTGGTGCCGTTCGTGAGCATGATCCGGAACCGCTTCGCACTGGCGGCGAAGGTTCCTGTGCTGCTCGTCTTCTCGGCACGAACGTGGGATGACGTGCTGTTCCGCGAAGAGTTGCTGTCCTTCGCGAACGCGCGGGATGGTTTCGAGCTGGCGTTTGCGCTCACGCGGGATACCGCAAAGCGCACCGGCGACTACAGCCGGCGTGTGGATGCCGCGATGATGGCCGAGGCGCTGGCGCGCCTGCCTGCAGCGCCTACGCGCGTGTTCGTGTGCGGATCGAACCCATTCGTCGAGGCCGCGGCGCAAAGCCTCATCACCGCCTCCGTGCCGACCGGCATCATTCGTACGGAGCGCTACGGCGGGTGAGAAGCCAGGCACCCTCTACCCTTTCGAGTGCAGCAGACCCAGGCGTGGCTTCAAACTGGTGCACACCCACGGGAAGCAGAATCGTTGGGCTATGCTCCGCGCTATGGGAAAAGTAGCTCCTGGTGTCGGGCCGCGGTTTCCGCAAGTGGTGGTGCTCGTGGGCGCCACCGGTGACCTCTCGCGACGCAAGCTGCTGCCAGGCTTGTGTCACCTGACCAGCGCGGGATTCATCCCCGGGTGCCGCATCATCGGCGTCTCCCTCGAAGACATCGACGCCGACGGCTTTCGCAGGATCGCGCGCGAGGCGCTCAATGAGTTCTCCATCCGGCCCGTGCCCGAAGCGGACTGGAACACCTTCGCGAACAACCTCGACTATGTGCCGCTCTCGGCCGGCGCCGATGCGCTGAAGGCCGCCGTCGAGCGCGCGGAGCGCTCGTTCGAAGGGGAGAGCCGCCGCCTGCACTACCTCAGCGTGCCGCCGAACGCGGCCTTGTCCGTGGTGCGCATGCTCGGGCAGGCAGGTCTCGTCGAGCGCTCACGCATCGTCATGGAGAAACCGTTCGGTGTGGACCTCGCGAGCGCCACATCGCTCAACGCCAGGCTCCACGAAGTCTTCAGGGAAGATCAGATCTTCCGCATCGATCATTTTCTCGGCAAGGAACCGGCACAGAACATTCTGGCGTTCCGCTTCGCGAACGGTTTGTTCGAGCCGATCTGGAATCGCAACTTCATCGATCACATCCAGATCGACGTGCCGGAGACATTGGGCCTCGGCACGCGTTCGGCCTTCTACGAATCAACCGGTGCGTTTCGCGACATGGTGGTGACGCACCTGTTCCAGATTCTCGCTTTCGTGGCCATGGAGGCGCCGACGTCACTGGAGCCCGCGCCCATCAGCGAGGAGAAGAACAAGGTCTTTCGCAGCATGCTGCCGATCCTGCCCACCGATGTGATCCGTGGCCAGTACACGGGATATCGCTCGGAGGAAGGCGTCAGCCCCGCCTCGGAGACCGAGACGTTCATCGCCCTCCGCTGCGCCATCGACAACTGGCGATGGGCCGGCGTGCCGTTCTTCCTGCGCACGGGGAAGCGGTTGGCGGAGGGCCAGCGGATCATCTCCATTGCGTTCCGCGAGCCGCCGAAGAGCATGTTTCCCGCCGGCTCCGGCGTTGGCGAGCAGGGGCCCGACCACCTCACGTTCGACCTGGCGGACGCGTCGAAGATGTCCCTGTCGTTCTATGGCAAGCGCCCGGGCCCCGGCATGCGCCTGGACAAGCTGAGCCTGCAGTTCGCGATGCGCGACACCGGGCTCATCGGCGATGTGCTCGAGGCCTATGAGCGCCTGATCCTGGATGCCATGCGGGGCGACCGCACCCTCTTCACCACCGCGGAAGGCATCGAACGGCTCTGGGCGGCATCGACACCGCTGCTCGAAGCGCCGCCGCCGGTCCGCTCGTATGCGCCCGGGTCGTGGGGACCGAACGCCATCCATCAGCTCATCGCGCCCCGCGCGTGGCGCCTGCCCTTCGAGCGCGTCTGGCGCGACCCGAACCGCACGGGCAGCTGAACGCGCGCGCCGCGCCTGCTGGACGATCAGGAAAGCGCAAGGCTATGCTCCGCCCCGTTCATTCGAGGGGGGGAACCATGGTGTATTCGAAGTTCTTCGGCGGCGTGGTGTTGCTTGCAGCAGTGGCCGGCTCCGCGCAGGCATCCTCGATGGACGGCTGCAATCGTGCCTGTCTCGAAAGCTATGTCGATCGCTATCTCGACGCGGTCGTCGCCAACCAGCCCTCGATGGTTCCGCTCGCACCGGGAGTGCGGTTCACCGAAGACGGCCAGCAGCTCGTGGTGGGCGATGGCTTGTGGAACACGATGCGCGCGAAGGGCGCCTATCGCCTGTTCGTGACCGATGTGCCCGCGGGCCAGGTCGCGTTCCTCGGCTCCATCGAAGAGGACCATCGCGACCCCGCACAGGGCACGCCCGCGCTGATCGCGTTGCGCCTCAAGGTGAAGGCCATGCAGATCACCGAGATCGAGCAGATCGTGGTGCGTGACGAGAATGCCGCCAAGCGCGTGAATGCCCTGACGCCGCATCCGGTTTATCTGCAGAGTGTCCCGGCTGCCGAAAGAATGTCGCGCGCGGATCTCATCACCACCGCCAACAAGTACTTCACGGGCATGCAGAAGAACGACGGCAAGGGTGACTACCCCTTTGCCGACGACTGCAACCGCCTCGAAAACGGTGCGCAGACCACCAACGCGCCGACCCCGGCCGGCCAGACGCGGCCGGACCCGAAGACCTCGCTCACCTACTCGGCGCAGTGGAGCTGCATGGAGCAGTTCAGATCCGGCCTGCTGCATTTCGTGAACCGCATCCGGGATCGACGGTTCGTCGCGGTGGACGAGGAGCGCGGCATGGTGTTCGCGTTCGGGTTCTTCGATCACTCCGGGGGTGCTTCCCGCACCTTCTCCACACCCGACGGGCGCACGGTCACCTCCGGCCCCGTGCAGCCCTGGACGTGGCAGATGGGTGAGCTCTTCAAGATCGAGAAGGGCAGGATCCGCAAGATCGAAGCGTTCCTGCATCGCTCCGCCTACGGGATGAATTCGGGCTGGAGCACCTGGGCGCAGGGCATGTCAGACGCGGGTCGCGACGTGACGATGGAGTAGCGCGCGCCGCGCGATGCCCTAAGGCTCCGGCGGATCGAGCCGCAGCAACGCAAGGATGGCGAACAGCACGGCGAACGCGCTGAGCAGGTGCTTGATGCTGTGGCCGCTCAGGCCGAGCGCATCGTAAAGGGCCGCATCGAAATGCTCGGCCAGCTTCGCCAGAAAGTAGGCGGCGAACGTGCACCAGAGCCACGACGTGCTGCGCCGGCTGCCCTCGCACACGAGCAGGAGCAGAGGTATGAGGATCACCGGCAGGAACTGCACCAGCGCGTAGAGGCGCAGGTCACCCGTGCCGTGACGCTCGGTCCACGCCCAGTACACAACGGAGATGGCGCCTAGCCCGATCAGCGGCCAGAGCAGCACCCTGCCGAGCTTCGGTGCAAGACGGTCACCCAGAACCAGCGAGAAGAGCGCCATGAACGCCACCGACATCGGCAGCCGGTCCCACACCAGGGTCGGCGTCGACGGGGCGTAGTGATAGTAGGCGGACCCCAGGGCGACGCAGATCACCGCTACACAGAAGACCACGTACGCCGGCCGGAGCGCGGGCGAGGAAAGGTGGCGTGCCCTAGTTAGACCGTACGCGCCGGCGAACATGAACCCGATGTTCGAGAGCACGTCCCAGAAGTTCGGGACGCCGGCGATTTTCCGTGTGTCGATGAAGTGATGGTATGCAGGGTCCTGCGGCAGGGGCGGCACCAACAGCGCTGCAACGACGCCGGCGGCCACCACGAGACCCACGAGCCATTCACGCCAATGCTGCCGCATGGGTGCATACGCCACCGCGCCGCCCGAATGCTGCTATTTGAACCGGTCGATCCAGGTGTCGAAGCCCTGGAGAAAATTCGTGATGAACTCTTTCGTTTCCGCGCTCGCGAGGTGGCCCGCGTCGTCGAACAGCGATGCGGCGTTCGGCAGATAGACCTCGGGGCCCGGCATGGTGGGCGAATCCAGGATCGACAGTGTGTGGCGAAGCTGCTGGTGCGCCGCCATGGCGCCGAGCGCGCCCGGCGTGATGCTGATGACGGCCGTCGGCCGGCCCTTCCACACGCTGTGTCCCCAGGGCCGTGAGCCGACATCGAGCGCATTCTTGAGCGCCCCGGGCATGCCGCGGTTGTACTCCGGCGTCACGAACAGCACGCCATCCGTCTGCCCCGCGAGCGAACGGAAAGCAGTCCACGCGGGCGGCGGCGTTGCCGTCTCCAGATCCTGGTTGTAGAGAGGCAGCTCGCCGATGCCGATATCGATGAAGCTCAGCGCGGGCGGCGCCAGAGGTTTGGCCGCCTCCGCCATGAGGCGGCTGTAGGAGCCCTGGCGAAGACTCCCGACGATGAGACCCACTTTCTTCTGCATGACCCACCTTCCGGAACACGGGGAATACGATGATCGCTCGATTCGCCCGCCTCTACGCGGCGGGCAGACGCTTCGTGATCCAGTCCTTGATATCCGCCATCACCACGTCCTTGCCGAGGTCGTTGAGCAGGTCATGGACGTGCCCCTCATAGAGCTTCAGCGTCTTGTCCGCCGCGCCCGCCGTATCGTAGAAGAGCTGGCTGCCTTCCGGCCGGGTCACCTTGTCCGCCTTGCCGTGCAGGATGAGCACCGGCAGCGTGATGAGCGGGAACTCCCGCTTCAGCCGCTCATCGGCGCGCACCATCTCCGCGACGGTGTTCGTGGGCTGGATCTCGTGGGCGATGAGCGGGTCGCTGTTCAGCGCCTCGACCACCTTCGGGTCGCGCGAGAAGCCCTCGTTCGGAAGCTTCAGCACGTGAGCATGAGGCGCGACGTGACTCAGGCCCTTGATGACGGCGAGGGCGAAATCCGGCGCCGGCACCTGGAAAGCGAAACTCTCGCAGATGAGCCCCGCGAGCTCCGCCTGGTTCTCGAGCGTGTAGATGCAGGAGATGACGCCGCCCGCGCTGTGACCGAAGAGGAACAGCGGCAGGCCGGGTTCCCTCGACTTCGCGAGCGTGACGAGGCCCTTCACATCGCTCAGGTAGTCGCTGAACTTGTCCACCCAGAAGCGTTCGCCGTCCGACTTGCCGCGGCCCCGCAGGTCCAGCGCATAGACGGCGAGGCCGCTCGCCACGAGCTGCTCCGCGGCCCACAGATAGTGGCCACTGTGTGAATTGAAGCCATGCACGATGACGACGACCCCGCGAGCCTGTCCGCTCGGGCGCCACGACCGCGCGAAGATCTTCAGACCACCGACCCCATCGATCTTCTCTTCGGTCGGGGTGGCCGTGAGCCCGTTCGCCATCGTCATCTCCTTCCGCCGCGTGCTGAACGCCGCGCCGAGCATACTCCCTCGACCCCTGCCTCGTGCCATCAGCCGCGCAGGCTGTCGATGAGACTCGCGGAGGTCAGCGTCCAGCCGAAGAAGGATTCGACATTGAAGAGGGTTGCCTCGTGAGCCGACGGCGGCCCTGCCTGCAGGGCAGCATCCCTCACCAGGATGGGCCAGTACTCGTGGAAATACGCGTCGCGCAGCGTTGATTCGACACACACGTTCGTGGCGATGCCCACGAAGAACAGATAGCGGATCTCCCGAGCCCGCAGCACCGAATCGAATGTCGTTCCCGCGAACCCGCTGTAGCGCGTTTTCAGGACGACGAGGTCCCCCGGCTGCGGCTTCAGCTCCGGCACGATCTCGAAGTCCCAGGTGCCTTCGACGAGCAGTTTGCCTCTCAGCTCCGGCCGCGCGCGCATGAGGCACAGCGCGGTCTCCTTTCGCGGGTTCGGTGACGAAGCACCGCCCCCGTTGCTGAGGTCCGGTTTGTACCCGGTCTGCAGATACACGACCTGCACGCCCCGTGAGCGCGCCGCGCTGAGCACGGCTTCGATCGAGCGCACGACTTGCGCCGCACCGGTGATATCGATGCCCGCCAGATCGAGCAGCCCGCCCTTGCTCGCGAATGCGTTCTGCATGTCGACGACGACGACCGCCGAGCTCTCGAGCGTCACGTCGACGGCCTCGGGCCGCGTGTTGAGCGTGGTCATGCGGCTATCCTAGGCCGCAGCCGCCCGAGTGCAACCGGCACGCGCCCCCAAGGTCGTGAACCAGGGTCGCGACCCTGGTCTGTCAGCCGCGCCGGCCTTCGGCGCAGCACGGCCTGGCGCTCTCGCTCTCGTCCGGGTGATACGCCCCCGTCGCATCGACGCTGCCCCCGGCACCGTACCGGTCGTGATGTCGGACCCAGTCCGTCATGCTGCGTGCCGGCCCGGTCTCGTTGCGGCCCTTCGGTGTGAGGTCGAGGTACATGTAGGCACCGAGCAGATCATCGTTGCCGCGGCCGTATCTCGAATAGGTGTGATAGACGTCGCCCCTCGAATCCTTGAAGAACACGCTGAGCCCGGGGAGCTCCTCGAGCACCGCATCGGTCGTTTCGAAGTTGTACGCGACTTTGCCGGTCGCCATCTGCTCTGACGTGAACGACACGTGGAAGTCGTAGTTGAAGTCGCTTTTCCAGGAGGACGCCCACCTGAACCGCCAGCCCATGCGCTTGCGATACGCCTCCAGCGTGGCCAGCGGGGCGCGCGACACGACGACGAAGCTCACATCGTGGTGCATGAGGTGCTGGTTCGCGCCGTCGATGTGATCCGCCAGGAACGAGCAGCCCACGCAGCCGTCGTTCATGTCGTGCCGCCACATGAAGTGGTAGACGATGAGCTGGCTGCGCCCCTCGAAGAGCTGCGCGAGCGTCTGTTGCCCTTCCGGCGTATCGAAGACGTAGCGCTTGTCGACTTTCACCCAGGGTAGCTCGCGGCGCGCGGCACTCAGCGCGTCGCGCTGCCGGGTGAGCGCCTTTTCCTGCTCGAGCAGTTGCCTGCGCGCGGCCAGCCACACGTCGCGCGTGACGATTCTGGGGGAAGTCCCTGCGGGGTCATCGGTATTCATTGGTCGTACCCTCTGCTGCGTGGTCGTTCTGGTCGAGACAATGACGAGCCCGGTCGCCAGCGACAGCTGCCCGCTCGATCAAATGACGTACGAACCGGGGGCGACGCGACACTTGGCGGGGATTTCTTTTGCGCACGTTTTCCACGCCGGCTACCACGCCCCCTCCCACGGCCGGCCAGTACCGTTTGCAGCAGTCGGCACGGCGCGCAGGTCGCGCCAAAGCCGAACGCGCCCGCATCCGCGCGGCGCGCAATCTACCTTCCGGAGAAACCCATGGCTACTTCCGCAGATGTGATCAGCACCACCCGGCCGTCCACCCCCACCGATCTCGATGCCCTGAAGACCCGCCAGCAAGCCGCTTGGTCGTCCGGCGATTACGCCATCGTCGGCACGACGCTCCAGATCGTCGGCGAGCAGCTCTGCGAGGCGCTCGATGTGCGTTCCGGGCAGCAGGTGCTCGACGTGGCCGCCGGGAACGGCAACGTGGCACTTGCCGCGGCGCGGCGCTGGTGCGACGTGGTGGCGACCGACTACGTACCAGCGCTGCTCGAACGTGCGCGCGCACGCGCCGCCGCCGAGCAGCTCAGCCTCACGTTCCGGGAGGCCGACGCGGAAGCGCTGCCTTTCCCGGATTGCAGCTTCGACGCGGTGGTGTCGACGTTCGGCGTCATGTTCACCGCGGATCACGAGCGCGCCGCGCGGGAGCTCGTCCGTGTCTGCAAGCACGGCGGCAAGATCGGCATGGCCAACTGGACACCCGATGGCTTCATCGGCCAGCTCTTCAGGACGATCGGCAACCGCGTCCCGCCACCGCCCGGCGCCAAGTCACCGGCCCTGTGGGGCAACACGCAGCGGATCAGCGAGCTCTTCGAGCCTTACGCTTCGTCCATCCAGGCGGTGCGACGCAGCTTTGTGTTTCGCTACCGCTCGCCGGATCATTGGCTCGATGTCTTCAGGACCTGGTACGGCCCGGTGCTGAAGGCATTTGCCGCGCTCGCACCCGAGGCCCGGCCCGCGCTCGAAGCGGACCTCAGGGCGCTCATCGGCCAGTTCAATCGCTCCGGAGACCAGTCGATGATCGTGCCGAGCGAATACCTGGAGATCGTCATCATCCGGCGCTGACGCGAGTCGTCGTCGACATTCACTCACACAGGGGAAACGACATGCCCGACAAATATACCGGCACCTGTTTCTGCGGAACCGTGGCGGTGGAGGTGACCGGCCAGCCGGAAGCGATGGGGTACTGCCATTGCAGCTCGTGCCGCTCGTGGTCCGCCGGGCCGGTGAATGCCTTCACGCTGTGGAAACCGGAAAATGTGCGGGTCACGAAAGGAGCGGAGTTCGTCGGGCACGTCAGGAAGACGGAGCAGAGCGACCGGCAGTTCTGCACCCGCTGCGGCGGCCACCTCATGACGGATCACCCGTCATTCAGGCTGACCGACGTGTACGCCGCCACGATTCCGGGCCTCCGGTTCGTGCCGGCGCTGCACGTGAACTATGCGGAGACCGTGTTGCCGATGCGTGACGGGCTGCCGAAGCTCAGGGACTTTCCGGCAGAGCTCGGCGGCTCGGGACAGACCGTGACGGAGTAGTCGAGGTCACGGGACCTGCGACAGCTCGCCGATGTAGCGGATCTCCTGGAGCGAGCGGCCGCCGATGACGCGGACCTTCGCACTCGAGGGTTCGGGCAACAGCCCGGCGATACGGTAGAACCGTATCGCCCGGGCGTTGTCCGCGAGCACCCAGAGGCTCACGCTCGTGAAACTCCGGGCCTTCAGCACGTCATTCGCGCGCGCCCAGAGCTCGCGCCCGATGCCCTGCGACCAATGCGAAGGCGCAACATAGATCGCCCACACCTCCCCGCGGCCGGGCGGCGCATCCTCGTCACGGCACGCGCCGAAGGCAATGAAACCGACGGTCGCCGCATCCTCCCGGGCCAGCAGCAGCTCGGGCTTCCCGGCAAGCACCGTGCCGCGCCAGGACAGCTCGCGCGCTTCGACTGAAAGCGCGTCGAGATAGGCATCCGGCACGATGTTCTTGTACGCGACCCGCCAGCTGTCGACGTGCACTCGCGCAACGGCGCCTGCATCCTCTACAACGGCACGTGTGATCTGCATGCATTCATTCTGCATCAGGACGTGCTCTCGAGCGTGACGTTCTCCGCCTTCGTGGGTAGCGGACAGCGGGCCTTCGGACACATGCGGCCGGCATTCCGGGCGCCGTAGAATCCACCCGAACACACCGGCCCCCCAGGAGATGATCATGCCCAGAAAGATCCTGATGCTCGTCGGCGACTACGGCGAAGACTACGAGACGATGGTGCCGTTCCAGGCGCTGCAGATGGTGGGTCACACCGTGCACGCCGTTTGTCCGGACAAGAAAGCGGGCGACTACATCGTCACGGCCATCCACGACTTCGACGGCGCACAGACCTACTCGGAGAAGCCCGGGCATCGCTTCACCCTCAACGCCACGTTCGCCGAGATCAAGCCGGAGGAGTACGACGCGCTCGTCATCCCCGGCGGGCGGGCGCCCGAGTACCTTCGCATGGACCCCAGGGTGATCGAGCACGTGCAGTACTTCGCGCGCGAGAACAAGCCCATAGCAGCCGTCTGCCACGGCGCGCAGATTCTTGCGGCGGCGGGCGTGATCCGGGGCAAGCAGGTTTCCGCTTACCCGGCCTGTGCGGCGGAAGTGAAGCTGGCCGGCGCAGACTACGCGCAGATCGGCATCGACCAGGCCGTCACCGACGGCAAGCTCGTCACCGCACCGGCCTGGCCGGCACATCCCGCCTGGCTCGCGCAGTTTCTCGCGGTGCTGGGCACGCGCATCACCACCTGATCGAACCGGACAGGTGCTGGCCCTTCAGGCCGGCACCTGCTCCATTCGCCAGAGCCCGAGGAACTTGCCGCGGAAGTCGCCGTCATCGATCCGCATGAGCGGCTCGGGGAAGGAAAACGGGGCGCGCTCGAAGTTCACGGGCCGGAAACGGCCGGTGTGGATGTCCTCGTATCCGTCCACCTCGGAGAACGAGGTCATGAGCAGATAGTGGGCTCCGCTGCGCTTCAGGTTGTCGAGCACGCAACGCACGTCGTACGTGGACAGGTGAATGAGGCAATCCCGGCAAAGGACGAGATCGCTCGCGGGCAACGCATCCTTGCGAATGTCCGCAACCAGGAAGCGAACGTTGCGGCTTTCGTATTTCTTCAGCGAGTCGATCAGCGGCGCGACGATGTCCGCGCCCCAGTAGATGAAGTCCGCGGGCAGCTTGCCGATGAGCTGCTTCATCCAGTGGAAATCGCCGCACGGCGCGTCGAGCATCGAGCGGACTCCGAGCTGCATGACGACCTCGGGGAGCTTCTCGCGGATCGCTTGCGTGCACTCGAGCGTCGAACCGGGGCCCGACACGGACTCGGTGGACGCCCACCCGCCGCGACTGTAGAGCCGCGAGAAACGATAGCTCACCGGCAACAGCGGGAAGAGCAGCCGCTTGATGAGCGGCTTCGCTTTCGTCCGGGTCATCCACTCTCCTCGCAGGCTCATCGAGCACAGGGGGCGAGGGAGAGCAACATTCGTACCGGCTGCGGTGGCCCGTCGAAGGCGGCCTGTCAGGGCGCGCGCTTGGGAATCTCGAGCCCACGGATCACCGCGGGCCTGGCGACAAACGCCTCCAGCACGCGCGTGACCTGCGGGAAATCCGATATTCCAACGAGAGCTCCCGCGTCGTAGAAGCCGAGCAGATTGCGCACCCAGGGGAACGTGGCGATGTCGGCGATGGTGCAGGTGTCGCCCATGATCCAGCTTCGGCCCACGAGGCGCTGATCGAGCACGCCGAGCAGGCGTCGCGATTCAGCGACGTACCGGTCGCGCGGGCGCTTGTCTTCATACGTGCGGCCCGCGAACTTGTTGAAGAACCCCACCTGCCCGAACATCGGGCCGATGCCGCCCATCTGGAACATGAGCCACTGGAGCGTCTCGTAGCGGCCCGCCGCGTCAGCCGGCATGAGCTGCCCGGTCTTGTCCGCGAGATAGATGAGGATGGCGCCGGATTCGAACAGCGGCAGCGGCTTGCCGCCGGGCCCGTTGGGATCGAGGATCGCCGGAATCTTGTTGTTCGGGTTGAGTGAGAGAAATTCCGGCGACGTCTGATCATTGCGGTCGAAGCTGACGAGATGCGGCTCGTAGGGCAGCCCCGTCTCCTCGAGCGTGATCGACACCTTGACGCCATTGGGCGTGTTCAGCGAGTAGAGCTGCAGCCGGTCCGGGTGCGCCGGCGGCCACTTCTTCGTGATCGGGAACGCGGAAAGATCTGTCATCGTGGGCCCGTGCGCGCTGATACCGGGTTCGGCCGGCCGGCGGATACTAGACCACCGCATGCTCCATCAGGCAAGACGGCCCGCGCACGCCGCTCGAGGGATCGCGCGCCCCCTCGTCCGGGACTAGCCCTTGCGCCCAGGCCCGAACAACGGCTGGCCCGGCTTCGCGCCCGTGTGCTCACCGTCGCGGATGACCGTGGCGCCATTCACGACGACGTGGCTGATTCCTTCCGGAAACTGGTGCGGCTTCTCGAACGTCGCACGATCGATCACTTTGTCGGGGTCGAAGACCACGATATCGGCCCACATTCCTTCGCGCAGGATGCCGCGGTCCCTGAGGCCCATGCGCTGCGCGGCGAGGGACGTCATCTTCCGCACCGCCTCCTCCAGCCCCACCACCTTCTGCTCGCGAACGTAGTGGCCGAGCACGCGAGGGAAGGTGCCGTAGTAACGGGGGTGAGGCTGGCCGCCGAACTCGGGCGACACCGCGGTGCCATCCGAATCGATGCTCAGGAAAGGATCCTGCAGGGCAAGCTGCGTGTCCTTCTCGGACATGTAGTACATGACGAGCCCGACCTCGCCGTCCTGCTCGACGTAGAGATCGAGGGTGGCCTCATCCGGAGCCTTTTTCCGCTCGCGTGCGATCTGCCCCAGACTCTTGCCGACGTACTTCTCGGGGTTCTTCGGAACATCCGAGACGATGGCCGCATCGAATCCGCGCTCGCCCGTGGGCTCGTTCTGATACTTGCCGGTCATGTAGTCCGTGACCTCGCGCCGGATGCGCGGCCGCATTTCCGGATTCGCGATGCGCTCGAGCATCTTTTCCTTGCCGCCCTCGTGCGTCCAGCGCGGCAGCTCGGTCGTCATTCCGTGCGCGGCGGCGATGTACGGATACACGTCCGCAGCGATATCGACACCCCGCGCGCGCGCTGCCCGGATTGCACCGAGCACCTCTCCCATCTTGCCGAAGTTCTGCCAGCCGGCCGCCTTGAGGTGGAAGATCTGGACGGGAACGCCCGCCTGCTCGCCGATCGTGGCCGCTTCATTGACGGCATCGACGATGTGGGGGCCCTGGTCACGCAGGTGCGTGGCGTAGAGGCCGCCGTACCTCGCCACGACGCGGGACAGCTCGACCAGCTCTTCGGTGCTCGGCTGCGCGAGGGATTGCTGGCCCTTCGGCGGGAACTGCACATACCCCGGCGTCTCGAGCGCCTGCACCAGCCCGGCCGCGCCCTCTTCCATGCCCTGCGCCAGGAGCTTCTTCATTTCCTCCATTTCTTCCGGCGTCGGCCGGCGCTGCGCGCCCTCACCCATCACGTAGCGGCGGAGCTGGCCCGCGCTGATGTAGGACATGACGTTGCCGGAGATGCCGGACGCCTTCAGACGATCGAAGTACTCCCCGAGCGTGGACCAGTCCGGCTGCACGCCCCAGCGGCCGTCTTTCGCGTCCTTCTGGCGAGGTGCGACGGACTGGCCTTCGCCGATCACCTCGGTCGTTACGCCCTGCCGGATCTTGCTGAGCCCGCGACCATCCCGCAGCAGCGAGAGGTCTGAATGCGTGTGCATGTCGATGAACCCAGGCGTCACGACGGAGCCCCTGGCTTCGATCACTTCGGCGGCGGGATGGTCCTGCAGCTTTCCGATCGCGACGATGTGGCCACCCTTGATGCCGACATCCGCGAGAAACCACGGGGCACCGGTGCCATCGATGACGCGGCCGCCCCGGATCAGGATGTCGAAGGGCTGCTCGCCCGCAGTCGCGGCGGCCTTGTCACCCGATGAATTGCTGCAGCCTGCCACCAGCACGATCGAGCTGACCGCGGCCGCAACCAGGAGCCCACGGCTCGCGCGGAGCGCCGCCATGCCCAGCCGCTGCACAGGGTGGTGAGGGAAACGGATCGTCTTTGTCGTGAACACCGGGAGGACCTCGCTTTTCGATTCACGCTAGCAACGGGGTCTCGTCCGATCCAATGAAAAGGCGACGGCCTCGCATAACACCGGGTTATGCGCGGCCCTGTGCGCTTTCAGATCATCTGCTCCAGCGCGGCCGCCAGTCGCCGGATGTCCCGCTCCGAGTTGAACAAGGCTGGCGTCACACGCACGCACGCGCCCCTGGCGACACCCGTGCGGTGAACCGTGAATATGCCGTGCCGTTCGAGCAGTTCCCTGGCGAGCGCCACGTTCTCGGCAACCGTGACCCGCCCGCGCATCCTGAACGACGTGATGCCGCCGGAGAGGCGAGGGTCTTCCGGCGTGAGAATCTCGAGCCGGGCATGTCCGCGAAACTTTTCCGCCCAGAGGTTTCGCAAGTGACGCAGCCGCGCTGCTTTCAGTGCGCAGGCTTCTCGTCCAGGATGATGTTGATGACGCCCGCGATCGCGTCCGACCCGTACTGTGCGGACGCGCCATCCCGCAGCACTTCGATGCGGCCGATGGCGAACGCGGGAATCTGCGCCAGATCCGGCGCCTGCGCGCCGCGGATGCTGATGAGCGAAGAGCGGTGGAATCGTTTGCCGTTCACCAGCACGAGCGTCTGGTCGGGCGACAGGCCGCGCAGCCTCGCGGGCCGCACGAACTGCTGGCCGTTTGCGCTCGGCTGCTGCTGCACGTTGAAGGAGGGAACGAGCCGCGCCAGCGTATCCACGAGCTCGCTGGAAGTGGAAGCCCCGAGCGACTCGCGCGACACGAGGTCGATGGGCGTCAGGGTCTCGAACTGCGTGCGAGCTTCAGAGCGCGTTCCAGTGACGATGAGGGTTGTGATGTCATCCGGCTCGTTGGCGCCGCCCTGACCCTGAGCGAGCGCGAGGGATGAGAAAGCAGCCAGACCGAGAGACGTGAGAACGAGGGGTGCCGAAGCGGGACGGGATCGCGGCATTCAACTCTCCAGCTGAATTCAACTTCTGCCGCGCATGCAGGTCACCTTCGCGCGGCAAACGCGGGGTTATACGTATGGGTTGTGACAGCGCCGTGTCGCGGCCACGAAGATGGCAATGTCGCGATCTCGTGGTATGAATCAGTCTGAACATCCACTCTCGTTGCAAAGGTTTTCAACTTGAGCTCCACGTGGCAACCCGCTTTACCGGTTCAGCTCATTGGCATCGATGTGGACGGAACACTCGTCGGCTCTTCGGGAAAGGTCGAGCCTCCTGTGTGGGATGCGGTGGACCGCGCAAGTGGCGCGGGCATCCGACTCAGCCTGTGTTCGGGCCGCCCGGCTTTCGGCATCGCGCGGGAGTATGCGAGGCGCGTCGCGGCAGGCGGCTGGCATGCTTTCCAGAACGGCGCGAGCGTCGTCAATCTCGGCAGCGGCGAATCTCATTCCGCACCGCTCCCGGAAGAGTGCGTCGTAGCGGCGATCGCGCTGGCTCGCAGCACCGGGCACGTGCTGGAGCTCTATGGCGACACGCGATACGTCACGGAGAGCACGAGCGCACTCGCTCGTGATCACGCGGATCTACTGGGCGTTCCATTCGAACCGCGTGCGTTCGAATCGCTCGGGGAGCCCGTAGTACGCGCCCAATGGGTTGTGAGTGAGGAGGTGGCGAAGGGCCTGCTTCAGCCCCCTCATCCTGATACCGAGGTGGCGAAGTCGACATCCCCCGTGATGCCGGATGCGCGTTTCGTCGGCATCACGCGCCGCGGGGTCAACAAAGGGTTCGCGACTCGCACGATCGCCGAGGCCTATCGCGTCGCCCTGGCGAACGTCATGTATGTGGGGGATTCGGGGAACGATCTGCCAGCGTTGCACATCGTCGGGTCCCCGATTGCGATGGGGAATGCAGAGCCGGCCGTTCGCAGCGCCGCCGCGCATGCAGTGGGGGATGTGGATGCTGCCGGGCTCACAGAAGCGCTTCAGCTGGCGATTCGCAGCGCGTCCCGGTGAGCGTTGCGCCTCAGACTTTCCCTGCGTTGCCCTTCGGGGGCGGCCCTTCTTTCTGGCTCGCGATCACCACGATCCGCTTGCCGTCTTCCGTCCTGATCTCGTGCATGTCGCCGAAAGTGAGCTCGCCGTCCATGAGCTGGCATTGACCTGCCGTGGTTCCGTCTATGGCGCCCCAACGAGCGCCCGTGCAGCGATCTTCCTGCAAGCACTGCTGCCAGCAGTACTCCTGATTCGGCAGCCCGAGCCGCTTGATCACGTGGCCGGTGACATCCTTGCCTTTCACGACCACCATGCGCGCGTCCCCTTCGCCGGCGGCGAGCAGCGCTGCGCTCGCGTGCGGTGAATCCAGCGCCGCATCGTCCGACGGCGCCCGCGCCAGAACGAACGTTGCGCACACATCCAGCAGAATCGCGCTCGCGAGTGCAATGTTGGCTTTCGTGCGCATGGTGTTCGCCTTTCAGGAGCGGCGTAGCCCTGGGTCTGGCTGGAACGAGAGATCGTGCGGGGCGCTCTCGGTTCAAAAAGCATAACGCAGCCCATTCGAAGCTGCCTCAACCGGTCGTGATGCTTCGCTCAGGGTTGCACTGCGAGAGCTTCTGGAGCGCGGCCGGGCACGTGGCCGTCAAACACGGCAGTGGATGCGCATCATTGCGCTGTCATTCGGGTTGTAGCTCGGGTCATCCGGGCTGAATGTCTCGTCGAGGATGAGCGGGTCGACCATCTCGGAGACCGCCCAGAGCTTGCCGAACCCGAGCCCGCCGGAGGCGCTGCGGCCGCGCAGCTGAACGGCGCGCAACACCTCGACGCCCCGCGTGGAAATGCCGTGACAGTACGGCGCGACGACACGGATCAACCCGTGGTACTGAAATTGAAGTAATGCGCGCTTGCGGATCGCCTCGCAGATGAGGCTCGTTCTGGCCGCGGAAGGTTGGATCGCTTCATCCACGAAGAAGCTCACGGATTGCACCCGGCGCTCACAGTGTCGCGTAGTTGCGCCATGGAAGCGAAGCTGATCAGGCAGGACGCGGTTCACTCCCGATCATTGGCGGTTGATCCCGGGTGCGGCCGTTGCACGAATAATCGTAACGCGTTACGATTGTTACATGAAAAAGAAAACATCCAGACGGGGGCGTGGCCGGCCCAGCACAGGCTCGGCAATGACCGCCGCAGAGCGTATGCGCCGCTTCCGCGAGCGGCGCAAGGCGGCAGGGCTGAAGTCAGTCGTCGCCTGGGTTCCGAAAGAGCGCCTGGAGCATTCCACCTACTCCTCTCATCGGTTACTCGAGGCGCGAAGCCTGGCGATGCACGCAGTCATTGCCCGGAAAATCGCACGCGATCCGACGTTGCTCGAGATTGCCCACCGCAATGTCCAGCGGTGGAGAGCGCGGTGGAAGGACGGAGCTCCAGCCTGGCTCGAGGAGTGGGAGGAAGTGCTGAAGCAGCCATGGCAGAACATTGCAGCGCTTGTCACCGAACCCAGCGAACACGCAGCTCGCCTGAGGCAGTCCTCACCCTTTGCCGGGGTGCTCACCAACGAGGAGCGGTGGCGCATCCATGAAGCGTTTCGAGCTTGAGCATCTGATCCGGGCCGCCGGCACGATTGCCAATGATGCCGACATCGTCGTCATCGGCAGCCAGTCCATTCTCGGCCAGTTTCCCGATGCTCCGGCTTCGTTACTCGTCTCCGCCGAGGCCGATGTGTTTCCTCTCAATCATCCGGAGCTCTCGGATCTCATCGACGGCAGCATAGGAGAAGGCTCGCCGTTTCACGAGCTGTATGGTTACTACGCGCAGGGCGTCGACGAGCGCACCGCAACTCTGCCGCGCGGATGGCGCGAGCGTCTGGTCAAGATCAGCAACCCGAACACGCTTGGCATCACGGGCTGGTGTCTGGAGGTTCACGATCTGGCGATTTCGAAGTACGTGGCGGGTCGCGAAAAGGACCGCCAATTCACGCACGAGCTCGCAAGACAAGGAATGGTCCGGCACGACACGCTCCGGGCCCGGGCACGCGACACGGAGTTGTCTGCAAAGCTCGGCACGCTGGTGAGGGGCCGGATTGACGCGGACTTCAGGTAGATCCCGCGTTGCGCGCGCAAGGACCTGTCCTCGATACCCCGGAACCCCTCGAACGCCACCCAGCCCCAACGCCCCTTTCCAACCCACCCCCTCCCCGCTATAACACCCCCCCCGATTACCCACGATCATCGGCAGGGGGCGAGGTCATGCGTCAGTTGGCGCAGATGACTGCGATGCTCGTCGCGGCACTCTCCGCGGGCGGCGTCGCGCGCGCCGCGAACCCTGCTCACAGCGCCACGGTCGTAGGGCCCTCAAATGCGCAGCTGGCGGATGGCGCCGCAGCGCTGGAGGCGGGCCGCATCGAAGACGGCATTCGCCTCACCCTCGCCGGCCTGAATCAGCCCGCGCCCTCGCAGGACCGTGCCGCCGGCCATTCGAACCTGTGCGCCGGATACGCGATGCTGAAACAGTGGGACGAAGCGCTCCACCACTGCAACGCAGCCCTGGAGATCGACGGAAGCAACTGGCGCGGTTTCAACAATCGCGCGGCGGTGTACGTGGGCAAGGGGGAGTACGAGCTCGCGATGAACGACCTGCGCGCCGGGCTGGAGATCGCACCCAACTCACGCATCTTGCTGGAGAGCCTGCGCATCGTTCAGCAGAACAAGCGAATTCTCGGCGCGCGCAGCCGCTCATCCGTGCGGCCGTAAAGAGCGGCCGTAGAACAGCGACGGCACGAGCGTGCCGCAGTCACGCGGGCAGCGGCATCGACCGAAGCGCCTGCGTCGTCACTTCATCCGCCGGATAGAACGCTTCGAGCACGAGCTCGGACAGTGTGACTTCAACCGCGGTACCAAACACCGTCGTCGTGCTGAACATCGAAAGCACGCCGCCTTCGGTGCGCAACTTCAGCGGCACGACGACACCGGCGTAGCCGCGTTCAGCGCTTGCGACACCTTCGACGTCCAGCTCGCCACCTGGATAACCCCGCAGCTCCTCGAGCAACGACACGAGTGACTTATCCGCTGTGAGCTCGATCTCCCGCTCCAGCCGCGCGAACACATGCGAGCGCCACTGCGCGAGATTCTCGATGCGCGAGGAAAGCCCGGCCGGATGGAGCGTCATTCGCAAGACATTCGCCGGGGCCGCGAGCAACGAGGGATCCACGCCCGCGAGAAATGGCCCGACCGAGCGGTTCGCTGTGATGAGCGACCAGTTCCGATCCACCACCAGCGCAGGGTATGGCTCGTGCCCTTTCAGCACGCATTCGACCGCGGCGCGTGCGGCGGCCATCTGCGGGTCTGACAGCGGGCGCGCCGAGTACATCGGCGCATAGCCGGCAGCCACCAGAAGCTGATTTCGTTCGCGCAAGGGTACGGCGAGCCGCTCCGCCAGCCGCAGCACCATCGCGCGGCTGGGCAATGATCGACCGGTCTCCACGAAGCTCAGGTGGCGAGTGGAGATGTCCACCTCACCCGCGAGCTCGAGCTGGCTCAGGTGGCGCCGCTGGCGCCACTCACGAAGCTGATGGCCAAAGGGCTGCGGCGTGCTCATGGGGTCGAATCATAGCCCGGGTTGCCGTTCGTCCCATTACCTGGCGGGTAATCGATCCGCGGCGTGTCGAAAACTACCTTTGCCATACGTCTTTACGGCAACACCCGAAGGAAGATCACCGTGGACCGACGCAGCGTTCTGAAGCTCACCACCGGCACCAGCGCGGCCATCGCCGCGATGCAGGCGGAATCCCTGCATGCCCAGGCCACGGCACGCCGCCCGGCCACACCCGCGCCACAGCTTCCCCGCGCCTCGTTCATCGAGAGACGGGACGGCACGGCGCTCTTTTATAAAGACTGGGGCTCCGGCCGGCCCATCGTGTTCGTGAGCAGCGCCGGGCTGTGCTCGGACATGTGGGCCTACCAGATGGTGCACCTCGCCGCCCGGGGCTATCGCTGCGTGGCCTTCGACCGTCGCGGTCACGGCCGCTCGAGCGACCCCGGTCGCGGGTACGACTTCGACACGCTCGCGGACGACCTCGCCGCCGTCATCCAGGTGCTCGAGCTTCGCAACGTCACGCTGGTCGGCCATTCCATGGGCTGCGCGGAGATCGCGCGCTATCTCACGCGGCACGGTTCGGCGCGTGTCACGCGAGCCGCGCTGCTGGCGCCGACCCTGCCGTTCCTCATGAAAACTCCGGATCATCCGGAAGGCGTCGACCGCGCGTTCTTCCAGGCCGTGCGCGCGGCGTGGGCGCGTGACTATCCGAAGTGGGTTTCCGATAACACGAGGCCGTTCTTCGTGCCGGAAACCTCCGCCGAAATGCAGCGGTGGGGCATCGACATGATGCTGAGAACCTCGCTGCAGGCCGCGGTCGCATGCAACGTGGCCGTCACCGAGACGGATTTCCGTGAGGAGCTGGCGCACATCAACGTGCCCACGGTCATCATCCACGGCACGAAGGATGTCTCCGCGCCCCTGCCCCTGACCGGCGAACGAACGGCAAAGCTCATCCCGGGCGCGAGGCTCGTGGTGTACGAAGGCGCACCGCATGGGCTCTTCATCACCCACATGGACCAGGTGAACGAGGAGCTGGGCCGGTTCGTCGAGACGTGATCCGCGCCCCACAATTGCGCGCGGTGGCATCTTGCCCGGCCGCCGCGCGATCCATAAGCTTCGCGGCCATGGGAATCAGCCAAGCGCACAATCTTCGCCGCCCGCCCATCGAGCAGCTGCGTCCGTATGGCATTCGGGTGAGCCTCCCGGCGGGAGACCCGTTCCGCAAGCTGCTGGGGCCGGAATGGCACCGCCTGCACTGGTACCCGTCGGCGGAAGAGCGTGACGCCGCCCTCGCCGAAATGAGCCGCCGCCACCAGTACTCCCGGTCGGGGGACAAGCCGTCCCTGGTGTTCCAGAAGGTCGAGAAGCTTTCCGAGAGCCGCGGGCTGTAAGTCCCTTCGAAGAAATCGCTTCCGGCGGCCAGCGCGGCCCCGCGATCAGCACCGGCCGCTAGAACGTCCTGCCGAGGAACAGGTAGAACGCCTCCCGTCCCCCTTCCTCGAATCCGCTCGCCAGGTACACCGGGCCGATCGGCGTGTCGAGCCCCAGGAACAGGCTCATGTCCTTGCGGGAGTTGCCGAAGCTCGCTTCGCTTCGCCGCTGCCACACGTTGCCCACCTCGAGCGAGACGCCCAGATACGCCGGCACATCGAGAACACCCGGGCCACCGCGCCCGATCTGCCGATACAGCAGCAGGCGGCTGATGCCGAAATGCGGGCCCGCGATCGAATCCGCCCGCCGCCCCGAGAGATTCAGGAAGCCGCCCAGCGGGAACAGCGTGCGCAGGTCCGTGGAAGGCTCGTTGAGCGCCGTGCCGAGCGAGGTCCACAGCACCGCGGTCTGGCGGCCGAAAGACTTGGCGGCGATCCAGTTGAACGAAAGCGTATCGGCGGTGCGGTCCGAGCCGGTTCCGGCGCGCTGGGCACGCCATTCGAATGTCGCGGACTGGCCGTGACGCGGGAAATTGATGTTGTCCAGGCGATCGTAGGAGAACCGGGTGAAGTAGCCGGGACCGTTGAAGTCCCCGGTCGGCAGCGTGGGGTCGCCCACACGCACGCGTGAGCTGCCGGTATCCCGGAACACGCCCGCGCGAATCTCGCCCCAGTTGCCGAACTCCCGTCCGAAATCGAGACCGTAGGTGAAGCCGCGCACGCGGTACTCGGCAACCGCCTCCTGCTGCTCGTCGAGCACGAACACGTTGTTCGCTTCGAACTCGGCATGCGGCACGAAGAAATAAGGCAACGATTGCGAGAGCGGCAGGTACACCTCCGTCGCGAAACGGGAAGTTTCGCCCACCTGCAGATCCCACACCCACTCACCGCCGGGCTGCGTGATCTCGGAAAGCACGAAGCGCGCGGCCGCGTTGTAGGTGGAATTGCCTTCGAAATCGTCCTGCAGGCTCAGCCCGAAGCGCACGTAGTTCGGGCCCCAGGAATTGCGACGTGCGCTGAGCGCAAGACCATAGCGATCGCCGTCGTCCTTCACGAGCTCGTAGTCGAGCGCCTCGAGGTTGCCTTTGCCGTAGTAGCCCGTCACGCGCTCGCCCAGTGCCTCGGGGTCCACGGGCTTGCCGACCACGTCTTCGAACAGCTTCGAGAGCGCTTCCGCGTAACGCTCGGAGCCGGGCTCGACGCGCACGAACTCCACGAGCGGTGTGCCGCGCCGGATGTCTTCGCGACGCACGGCGTACCTCGAATACTCCACGTCGCTCACGGTGTAGGCACTCAGGCGATCCGTCGAAGAACGCGCGGCCCGCTCGCCCGCGTCGATGGCGCGCTGAACGATCCCGAAGTCGAATGACGACGAATCCCCGAGCGGCGGGTCGATGACGATGTCGCGCGCGGTGAGCGTCGCGCGCTGCCGGTCCGAATCGCGGCGGACGAGGATGGCGACGGCCTGGTTCGAGATGGTCGGCGCGCTGTTCAGCTTGTCGCGGTTCAGAAGTGGAAACCCCACGTCCACGACGATGAGCACGTCCACGTCCATCTCGCGCGCCACGTCGATGGGCAGGTTCTCCGAGAGCCCGCCGTCCACGAGGAGCCGGCCTTCGCGCTCGACCGGCGAGAACACGCCGGGGGCCGAGAGGCTTGCACGCATGGCGCTCGTGAGGTCCCCGTCGCCGATCACGACGGCTTCGCCCGTTTCGAGGTCCGTGGCGACGGCGCGAAAGGGCGTGGGCAGATCGTCGAAATCCGTGATGCGCGCGACCGGCAGCGTCAGCTTGCGCAGGGTCTGGTTCAGCTTCTGTCCCTGGATGAGCCCCTTCGGCAGCAGGAAACGCCGGCCCTTGAGGCCAAGCGGAAACTTCACGAGGAAGTTCTGATCTTCCTGCTTGCGACGGAACGTCAGCTCGGCGCGGGGCGGGGTGTCGCGAAACGCATCCTGCCAGTTGAGGGTGCTGACGATGCGTTCGATGTCCTCGCCCGAAAACCCCGTTGCATAGAGCCCACCGACCACCGCGCCCATGCTGGTGCCGGCAATGGCATCGATGGGAATGTGCAGCTGATCCAGCACCTTCAGCACACCGATGTGCGCAGCCCCCCGGGCGCCACCGCCGGAAAGCACGAGCCCGATACGCGGGCGACCTTCCGGCCGCGCCGTCGCAGGCGGTGGTGTGCTTTCCGGGGCAGACGGCCGCGGCTGTGGTTGCGGCTCCGGGGGAGGTTCGGGCGTGGCTTCGGCCTTCTCGCGATCCTCGGCGGAGGGCTGGGGCAGCTCCCCGGGAACAGTGGGCACAGGCGTCGCAGGCCGCGGCGATTCAGGTGGTGGCGCTGGAGGAGCTTGCGGAGGAGGCACGTCCGGACGCGGCGGCTCGTTCTGCGCGAGCCGCGCATCCTGCGCGGGGCGCGCATGCTGCTCTTCAAGTGCCGCACCTTGCCGAGCCGGCACGCCTTGCGCGATCGTCGCGGCCGAGGTGACCAGCGACAGCGCCGTGAACAGCAAATAGCAGACCCCGCGTCGAGGTCGGACCGCCCGGTAATTCACGGGCGCAAGAATAACAGCATTGTCCCCGTGGATCGGCCGCAATCGAGGATAATCGCGCCTTTGTTCCGCGGACCTGGCTCATGCACGGCACTGCCCGACTCGCCCATCCCTTCCGCCTCGCTCCCGTCATTCTGCTGTCGCTATCCGCGGTCACCGTGTCCGCTTTCACACACGCTCAGTCGCCCGAGGCCAGCGACTGGGGCTTCCATGGCGGTGATGTGTTTGGTGGCCGCTACTCGAGCCTCGATCAGATCGACCGCGAGAACGTCAGCAAGCTCGAAGTCGCATGGACCTACCGGACGGGCGAGCTGGGCGAGGGCTTCGCGAGTGCGGGCAAGCTTACGTTTGAAGCCACACCCGTTCTGGCTTTCGGCAATCTCTATCTGCAGACGGGCACGAGCATCATCGTTGCCCTGGACCCGGAGACGGGCAAGGAGCGCTGGCGGCACGATGCACGCATCGATCGAAGCGTGCGCTACGGCGAAGCCACTTCACGCGGCGTCACGGTGTGGGAAGACCCCTCGCCAGGCAAACAACAAGGCCCGTGCACGCGACGCGTATTCGCAGGCACGCTGGACGCGCGGCTTCTCGCGCTCGATGCCATCACGGGCAAGCCCTGCACGGATTTCGGCGTGAATGGCGCCGTCGATCTCACGCAGGGCCTGCGCATCCGCGATCGCGGCGACTACTCCGTCACCTCTCCACCCGCAGTGTTCAACGGTGTGGTCATCATCGGCTCGGCCATTGGTGACAATCGCGCCACGGATCTCGAGCGCGGCACCATCCGCGCATACGACGCGATCACCGGCGCCCAGCGCTGGGCGTTCGATCCGCTGCCGGATTCGCCGGAGCATCCGGCAGCGGGTGAATGGCGCATCGAGCAGGCCAGGGCAACAGGTGGCGCGAACGCGTGGGCGGTCATGTCCGTCGATCCGGACAACGGCCTCGTGTTCGTTCCCACGGGCTCCGCGAGCCCGGATTTCTACGGCGGCAAGCGCCTTGGCGACAACCGCTTCGCGAGCTCATTGCTCGCCCTCGACGCCATGACCGGCAAGCTCGCGTGGCATCAGCAACTCGTGCATCACGACTTGTGGGACTACGACCTCGGCGCGCAACCCGTCCTCGTCGAGATGGATCGGCGCGGTGCGCCGTTCTCCGGGGTGATCCAGGCTACGAAGACCGGCATGCTGTTCGTGTTCGACCGCGAAACCGGAAGACCTCTGGTCCCGATCGCCGAACGGCGCGTGCCGAAGAGCACGGTCCCCGGGGAGCAGATCTCACCCACGCAGCCCTTCTCAGCCCTGCCGGCGCTCGCCGAGCAGCGCCCGCTCGTCGAGGACGATGCGTGGGGCATCACCTTCTGGGATCGCGGCAAGTGTCGCGATCTCATCAGGCGCCACCGCAACGAAGGTGTCTTCACTCCGCCGGATACTCGCGGAACCATCATGTGGCCCAGTGCGCTCGGCGGCGTGAGCTGGAACGGCATCGCCTATGACCCGCGTCGCCAGCGCGTGACCGCTGCCGTGAACCATTTGCCCATGGTGGTCACGCTCATCCCACCCGCGGAGGTCGAGAAGCAACGCACATCGGGGGAGCTCACACGTTCCGAGTTCGCAGAGCAGCGCGGCGCACCGTACGCCATGCGGCGGGAGGCGTTACTCTCCCCTTGGGGTTTGCCTTGTACGGCCCCACCGTGGGGAACGCTGGCGACCGTGGATCTACGCGAGAACCGCATTGCATGGCAGGTGCCGCTCGGTTCCACCCGCAATCTCACGCCGTGGTTCGTTCCTGAGAGGGATTTTGGCACCCCCAACATGGGGGGGCCCATCATCACGGCCGGGGATCTCGTCTTCGTCGGCGGCACCATGGACCGGTACGTGCGCGCCTTCGATCTCGAAACGGGGCGGGAATTGTGGAAGCATGCGCTGCCCGCGGGCGGCCAGGCCACGCCCATGACGTATCGGGCCCGCGAGCGCCAGTATGTTGTGATTTCCGCCGGGGGCCACGGCCCGCTCGGCGTTCCGCGTGGCGACTACGTCGTCGCCTTCGCACTACCCAGGAGTCAGTAAGGCCGCATGTCCGTTTTCGTCCTCTCGATCATCATCCAGGCGGCTCTGATCATTCATTGCATCAAGACGGGTCGTAACCAGATCTGGATCTGGGTGCTCGCGCTCCTGTCCTACGCGGGCGTCATAGCATACGTGGCGGTGGAAATCCTTCCGGAGCTCTTCCGGAGCCGCACGGCGCAACGCACCGCCCGCGGCATGAAGCGCGTGCTCGATCCCAATGCGAATCTGCGGCGCTACGAAACCGAAGCCCGAGTCGGCGGCAACGTGGCGAGCCTGCAGCGCTACGCGGAGGAGCTCACCCGACAGGGCCGTTACGAAGAGGCGATTGCGGAATATCGCAAGGCGCTGACCGGGTTGTATGAGCATGATCCCAACCTGATGCTGGGTGTGGCTCGCGCGCAGTTCAGCAAGGGGGATGCGACCGCGGCGCGCACCACGCTGGATGACATCATCCGCCTGAACCCGGACTTCAAGTCAGCGGAGGGCCACCTGCTCTACGCACGCTCGCTCGAAGCCGAGGGCAACGCCACCAAGGCGCTCGAAGAATACAAGGTGCTCGCGCCCTACTACCCCGGCGCGGAAGCCGCTGTGCGCTACGCGCAGCTGCTGAAGGCGCAGGGCCAGCACGAGGAAGCGCGCAAGGTGGCGCAGGAGCTGATGGAAGGAGCGCGCATCGCCCCGGCACACTACCGCCGCGCGCAGAAGGACTGGCTCGACATCGCGGAGCGGCTCGCGGCGCGCTGAAGCTGTCTCGATCGCGCACGCGCGATGAGCGGGGCGAGGCTGAGCATCGCGAGCAGCGTCAGCCAATCCAGGGCACCACCGCCCCCGCCGCCACCACCGAAGCCGCTTGGCGGTGGCGCCTGCGCAGTATCGTTGTCGGTGATGGTGAGGGTTGCGGAAGAGGGACTCCCCACCACATACCCCTCCCCGCTCTGCACGGTGGCGATCACGGTTTCCGCCGGATCGACCTCCGTGTCATCGACCGGCGTGACGGTGACGACCGCAGTGGCGGAGCCCGCAGAGAAGCTCACGGAAGCGGGGATGGCTGTGTAGTCCACGCCGTTCGTGGCCGTGCCGCCCAACCCGATGGTCACCGTCAGGGCCCCGGAAAGATCACCGGTGCGAGTCAGCGTAAACGTGCCGGCCGTCGGCCCGGCCTCCGCGGGCGCAAGCGTCGCGGCGATGGTGACTTGCGGCAGCACCGGGGCCACGGTGATGGGCGTCGGGCATGCGGTGCTCCCGGCATTCGCCGGCGCGGAGGTCGTCGAGTTGTTCGCCGTGAGGGTGATGTCGGCCGAGTCCTGCCTGCCCGTTTCGTCGGTCACGGTGAGACGAATCGTGTGCGAGCCGGAAGTGGGCGCCGGCACGGTAGCCGTCGACATGTTGGCGTTGGTGATGGCAGGTGGCGCGCCCGGGGCCGCGGCGACCACCGTCCATGCATAGCTTGCGATGCTGTGGTTGCACGCCGCGGCGCTGCCGCCGCCCAGCAGCGTGACCGGCTGCCCCGGTGACACCGTTCCGGAGAGGTTGATCGCGGCAATGGGCCGAAGCGCCGCATTCACCGAGCCGAGAGCGTTGGCCATGCCGGCGCCGCACGTGTTCGTCGTGCAGGAGCATTCCGCGCCCTGGAAGTCCTCCGGGCCGGTGGGCACGCGACATACCGGCGGCGTGCCGGTTTCGCTGACGGTAGGGAACGGTTTGGTCGCCCCTTCCTGCAGCCGCGCGATGAGCTGGGTGGACTTGAGATTGCCGTTCGCCGCGAGCATGAGGCCGGCGATGCCGGAGACGATCGGCGCCGAGAAGCTCGTGCCGATGTTCCGGTTGAAGTTGGTCTTGTCCGTGTACGTGTTGATCTGTGGGACGGTCTCGCCGGTGTTCGAAGTCGTGTCGAGCGAGAACGTGCACAAGGCACCCGAGAGGTCCCCGCAGTTGCCGCCCGGAGCACCGAGCGCGATCTGCGGCCCGAGGCTGCTGAAGCCCACCTTGGTGCCGGCATGCCGCAGCCCGACGATTCCCGCCGCGCCCGGGCAGTTCGCCGGAGAATCCACCGGCCCGCCCTCGTTGCCCGCCGAAACGACGACGAGCGTGCCGCGCTCAGACACTTCACGGATGGCATCCGCACTTGCGTCATCGCAGTCCATCGCACCCCCCAGGCTGATGTTCACCACTTGCGCCGGATACGGGTTGTTCGGGACACCCGGCACGCTGAGCCCAGAGGCCCAGCGAATGCCGGCGAGCACGTCGGAGTTGTAGCCGCCGCATTTGCCGATGACGCGCACCGGCAGGATGAAGCCGTTCCACTGGATGCCGGCGATGCCCGTCTCGTTGTTCGTGAGCGCCGCGATCATTCCCGCCACGCGCGTACCGTGCCACGAGCTGGGCCCGGTCTCCGTGCAGCCCGCGTCGGGATCGTTGAGGTCCGCTGCGCTGACCCAGTCGCCCGGGTCGGACGGGTCCGGATCCCGGCCGTCGCCATCGTTCGCGGTGATGAACTTGCCCGGTGCATCCTGCGAAACGAAATCGTAGCCCGGCAGCAGCCGCCCGCCCTGGTTCGCGCGCTTCAGATCGGGATGGTTGAACAGCACGCCGGTGTCGATCACGGCAACGACCACGCCACTCTCACCCTTCGTCACATCCCACGCCGCATTCGCGTTGATGGCGCTCGGCTCCCCGCCCTGCAGATACCACTGGCCCAGGGCGAGGGGATCGTTGGACGTGGCATGCAAATACACTTTGCGGTCAAGCTCCGCGTACTCGACGTCCGGGTCCGCTCGCAGGCGCGCCAGCATGTCAGCGGCGGCTTCGCCTTGTGCGAGAGATGACAGATGCATGACATGAAGGCGCGAGGAGATGGTGCGCGCGCCGGCCATGCTGAGCCCCGCACGGCTCGCCAGCGCTTTCATTCGCTCGGAAGTCACGGTGAGGGCCGGCGCTGACTCACCTTTGCCCTCGCCGCCCTGCGCCTGCACCTGCAGGTTCGTCGTGTTGCGAAACTTGACGATGACGCGCTGGGCTGCGCTGCGCTGCGCGCCATGAGCCTCGCCCTGCACGGCCGGCCGCGTTCGCACCGGGTTGTGCTCTTCGGCCGCGACACCGCCCGAGGTGAAAATCGCCAACGACAATCCGGTCAGGGTGACAGCGAACGGGCGCATCTTGCGACTTCCTTTACGAGGGCCAGCGACAACGTGCCGGCCTCACGCGACCAGCTGCACGGATACGCATCAACCGTTCCACCGGTTTCACCTGGAAAAGCCGTGCGGCGCGCGCCGGGCATCCGGCTCCGCAAAACGAACGTGCGAATCCTCGCGCAACCGGGCCAACGCCCTGGAGCACCCCGGGTCGCGCGCCTTTGATGACAGCGTATAGACGAAGAGATTGGGGCTCACGGAGCGCAGGTACTCGAGACTCACGCCTGCGGTTTTCTCCAGGCCCTCGATGACGCGGTCCGTGCGGCTCACGCCAGGTGAAAGGCTCAGCACGATCTGCTCCCGGCACCGGTCCGACGCGGCAACGGTTTGCCGGCCACCACAGGCCATGAGCACGAGTGGCAGGAACGCGAGGACGGCGAGACGAAGGTGATTCGCGTGCACGTTGATTCCCGCTCCGGTCGTCGAGCGGCTCCCATATGGCTTCGCACATTACCGCAAGTTCCCTAAACGGGATGCGTGTCGGCGCGCACAGACGCAACGCAATTACAGTTCGGCCAAGCGTTGCCGATCACTACCGCGATATGTGGAAAAGGGCGTCCGCGAGGGTGCCGGGAAAGGCCCCTGCCCTCACCGGATGCGGATGGTCGAGGGGTCGAACGCCGGCCTGGGATATCGCAGCGACAGCCTCCGCAGCTCGCGCAGGAGGATCTCCGTCACCGCCACGTTCCGGAACCACTTGTAGTCGGCCGGAATCACGTACCACGGCGCCCACTCGGTGCTGCAGCGGCTGAGCATCGCTTCGAAGGCCTTCTCGTAATCGTCCCACTGCTTGCGCTTCTGCGCGTCATCCGCAGAGAACTTCCAGTTCTTCTCCGGCTCGTTGATCCGCTCTTCGAGACGCTTCTTCTGCTCATCCTTGCTGATGTGGAGGAACAGCTTGACGATGCGCACGCTGTTCTCACTGAGCATGCGCTCGAAGTCGTTGATCTGCGCGTATCGCATGCTCCACAACTCGCGCGGCACGAGGTTGTCGACGCGCACCACCAGCACGTCCTCGTAGTGAGAGCGATTGAACACGCCCACCATGCCGCGCGCCGGCACGTGCTTGTGGACCCGCCAGAGGTAGTCGTGCTTCAACTCCTCTGAAGTGGGCTGCTTGAACGAAGTGACGACGCAACCCTGCGGGTTCATGGAAGTGAACACGTCGCGCACCGTGCTGTCCTTCCCGCCGCCATCCGTTGCCTGCAGCACTACGAGCAGAGCAAAGCGGCCGTCCGCATACAGCTTTTCCTGGAGCTTGCTGAGCTCCTCGCGCTGCCGATCGAACACTTCCTTCGCCACGAGCTTGTCCCAGCCATGCGTCGAAGCAGCGTCTCCATCGGACAGCTGCGTGCGTTTGCCCGGCTCGACGATCAGCTTCTCGATGAGGGCCTCGCCCTCGAGTGCCTTGGCCATGAGACTCTCCGGCGCGATGTTCAGGTGAGCGGCGACTTGCGCTCGAGACCGTACTGCGGCACCTGCTGTGTGATGCAGTGGATGTTGCCACCGCCGAGCAGCACTTCGCGTGCCGGCACACCCACCACGCGACGCTTCGGAAAAAGCCGGCGCAGCTGGGCGGCGGCCGCGCGGTCCGTGCGTGGATCGAGCAGCGGCATGATGATGCCGCCATTGGCGATGTAGAAGTTCACGTAGCTGCCGGCCAGCCGGTCGCCGGCCGGCCGCGGCTTCGTACCCTTGCGCCGCATGAGCCCTCTGGCTTCCCGGGCCGTCATGTGCAGCGGGCCGGGGCTTGGCAGCTTGTGCACCTCGAGCCGGCGGCCGCGTGCATCACGCGCGTCGTTCAAGCGCTCCCACGCGTCCCTCGAGATGGCGTGCTGCGGGTCGCGCTCGTCGTCCGTCCACGTGAGGCACACTTTGCCCGGGCGCACGAAACACGCGAGATTGTCGATGTGGCCGTCGGTCTCGTCGTTGAACACGCCCTTGCCGAGCCACACCACCGTGCTGACACCCAGGCACGCCCGCAGCTTCGCCTCGATCTGCCGGCGGCTCATGTGCGGGTTGCGGTTCGGGTTCAACAGGCACTCTTCGGTGACGAGGGCCGTGCCGGCGCCATCCACGTGGATGGCACCGCCCTCGTTGATGAACCCCGCGGTGTAGCGATCCCGCCGCTCGATCTCCAGCACCTTGCGCGCGACGAGCTGATCCTGATCCCACGGGGAATAGAGGCCGCCGCGGCAGCCGCCCCAGGCGTTGAAGTCCCAATCCACCCCGCGCAGCTCGCCGCCTTCGTTCACGACGAATGTCGGGCCGACATCGCGGGTCCAGCAATCGTCATGGGACATTTCCACGACCCGGATGTGGGGCGGCAGCAGCGACCGCGCGCTTGCGTAGAACGCGGCGGAGACGCCCACCGTCACCGGCTCGAAGCGCGCGATGGCCGCTGCGACGTTGGCGAACGTCTGCTGTGCCGGCACGGCCTTGTTTCGCCAGTTGTCCGGACGCTCCGGCCAGAGCATCCACGTGCCGGCATGGCGCTCGAACTCCGCCGGCATCCAGAAGCCGTCCGCCGCGGGTGTCTTGGTGAGGGTTCGCGACATAGCGGTGCATTCTAACCACGACGGGGCACGCTGTTCGGAGCCTGCGCCTGCCACCCCACCCTCGTGACGCCGAAGGACTGCACCTGCCGCCACCGTGCGCGCCTCGGGTCGGGGGGATGCCCGAAGCGGCCGGCGCGCAGCCCCGCCGCGCCCGCAGATTGCCCCTTTCTGCTAGCATCGCGGCCCTCCGCCGATCGACCATTTCCGCCAGGAGCCACCTGATGTCCACGGCTGCAGCGCCGAAGATCACGCCGCCCGCGCAAGGCGCAAAAATCACCATCCAGAACGGCAAGCTCGTCGTGCCGGACAACCCGATCATTCCGTTCATCGAAGGCGATGGAACGGGCCCGGACATCTGGCGCGCCAGCGTGCGCGTGATGGACGCCGCCGTGCAGAAGGCCTACGACGGCAAGCGCAAGATCCAGTGGATGGAGATCTACGCGGGCGAGAAGTCGAACAAGCTGTTCAGCTCCTGGCTGCCGGATGAAACGGTCGCCGCCTGCCGCGAATATCTCGTCTCCATCAAGGGCCCGCTCACGACGCCCGTGGGCGGCGGCATCCGCTCGCTGAACGTGGCGCTCCGCCAGCTGCTGGACCTTTACGTCTGCCTGCGCCCGGTGCGCTGGTACAAGGGCGTGCCCTCCCCCGTGAAGCATCCGGAGAAGGTCAACATGACCATCTTCCGCGAGAACACGGAGGACATCTACGCCGGCATCGAGTTCGAGCTCGGCACGGATGACAACCGGAAGTTCATGGAGATCCTGAAGCAGACGTTCCCCAAGGCGTACGCGAAGATCCGCTTTCCGGACAGCTCCGGCATCGGCCTGAAGCCCGTGTCGAAGGAAGGCACGGAGCGCCTGTTCCGCTCCGCCGTGGAGTACGCCATCGCGAACAAGCGCAAGAGCGTCACGATCGTCCACAAGGGCAACATCCAGAAGTACACGGAAGGCAGCTTCCGCAACTGGTGCTACCAGGTCGCGGAGAAGGAATTCGCCGCTCACGTATACACGTGGGAACAGTGGGAGCGCACCAAGGCAGCCAAGGGCGAGAAAGACGCGAACGCGGAAATGGATGCGGCGAAGAAGGCCGGCAAGATCATCATCAAGGACGCCATCGCCGACATCACGTTGCAGCAGGTGCTGACGCGGCCCGATGAATTCGACGTCATCGCCACGCTGAACCTGAACGGCGACTACATCTCGGATGCGCTCGCTGCGCAGGTGGGCGGCATCGGCATCGCGCCGGGCGCCAACATCAACTACCTGACCGGCCACGCCGTATTCGAAGCCACGCACGGCACGGCACCAAAGTACGCGAACCTGGACAAGGTGAATCCGGGCTCCGTGCTGCTGTCGGGCGAGATGATGCTGCGCTACATGGGCTGGACGGAGGCGGCGGACTCCATCATCACCGCGATGGACCGCACCATCGGGCAGAAGACCGTCACGTACGACTTCGCGCGGCTGATGGAAGGCGCGAAGGAAGTGTCGACTTCCGCGTTCGGGGATGCGCTGATCAGCAATCTGTAGGGTAGTAGCGCGAACGTTCGAAAGAAGGCGGCGTCGTTGAGTCGGCGCCGCTTTTTTTGTGGGGAGCAACGCTCGCATCCATGGAGGATCCGGGTCGTCCCGGAAGTGATTTCGTCATCGCCGATGACGAAATCAGCGAGCCCTCAGTCAGACATCCGCCAGATGCAGCCTCACCACCTGCGCAAAGTGAAGCAGATCATCCAGATTCTTCTGAATGACGGACTCGACGATACGAATGTCGAGGTCCTGATACTGATGAACCGCGATGTTCCTGAACCCGATCATTCTTTGCAGTTCGTGCACAACGGCTCATCCATATACATGGAGACGATCTCGGCCCTGCGCGGATTGAAAAGCATGTAATCGGTCATCCGTTCCGCCTCCCAGCCGAGCGTGTCGGACGGGCGCCGCACGAGGAGCTGGCGACCGTCACGCAATACATCCCGGATCAGATCCAGGCTGGCCCCGCGCAGGCTGACGATATCCACATCACGCCCCACCTGCCGGGCGACGTCCGCCATCAGTCCCAGCTTGTCCGGAATTTCCGCTTTCGGCGGGAGCAGCACTGCGAGATCGAGATCGCTGCCCGGATGCTCATCCCCACGCGCGAAGCTCCCGAACGCATAGATCGCCCACGCATCCGGCAGTGCGTTGGCGAGCACCGCACGTGCGGCGACGAGAGTGCGCTCGCGATCAAGGATGTTCATGTGCGGCATCTTACACAACCGAACGAACCCTGCACTTGGTCGGGGAATCCGGCTGAGTCCCGCCCGGACCTGCCTTCGAAAGACGCGAAGGAAGTGTCGACCTCCGCGTTGTGGGATGCGCGGACCCGCAATCTTTGAGCCGACGGGCAGCCGTTCGACCGGAAGCTCCGGTGTTGCTGGCTCACGCCGCGGTTTCCTCTGGGTCACCGTTTGCGCCAGGGCAAGCACCTGCCGCTCGCGTCGGGACAGAGTCGCGAATCGCTTGCGCAGGCTGACGAGTGCCGCATGGCGCGCCCGCGGGGCAGTGCGCCTGCCCGATGCACACGTCGTGTGGGACGCGGTTTCAATCCACGCGCCCGCGCGGGGCGCGACCACGGCCTCGAGCTGCATCACCGTCTTGTGCAGGCCGTTTCAATCCACGCGCCCGTGCGGGGCGCGACCTTCCGTCCACGCTCGGCGTGCTGCTTCCAGAAGTTTCAATCCACGCGCCCGCGCGGGGCGCGACCCTGAATCGGGAATCGGTAACTCACGAACAGGAGTTTCAATCCACGCGCCCGCGCGGGGCGCGACACGTTCCTCGCCACCGTGCAGGGCGCGACGCGTGGTTTCAATCCACGCGCCCGCGCGGGGCGCGACCCGTCACCGTGGAGGTGGCGTCATGAGCACGAGCGTTTCAATCCACGCGCCCGCGCGGGGCGCGACTCTGATCCTGCAGACGCTCGGGCAACCAGAGCAGTTTCAATCCACGCGCCCGCGCGGGGCGCGACAGTCCCGGACCCGCGCATCGGGGCTCAGATGCAGGAGTTTCAATCCACGCGCCCGCGCGGGGCGCGACCAGTAGAGCCCGAGCGCCTTCGCGCGATTGACGATGTTTCAATCCACGCGCCCGCGCGGGGCGCGACATCGCGCCGTGACGGACTTCTTGCCCAGCGGATCGTTTCAATCCACGCGCCCGCGCGGGGCGCGACTCCCTATCAGCAAACAGTTGAAAGCAAACAGAATTCCGAGCTCGCTTCGCGAACCGATCTGACGAGTCGATGCTCCAAATGGGGCGGGTGGAATATTGCGCGCTATCGCCTTGGGAATCAGTCGCTTAGCGGAGCGCGATCCTTCCCAGAAACCTTCGGTCGCTTGAGGTTCGCAGGGGACTCACAGCACCAACGGGCCATGGAGGTCTAAGGCAGGTTTGGCACCGATGTGCTCGACTTTCTCCTGCCATTTCGACCCAAGAAAATAGAACCTCAGGCTATCGACCTCTGGGTCCATTAAATCGAACAGTTGCTGCCTAATATTGACCCAGCGCGCGGGGTCAACCTCCAGCTCGAATACGGAAAATTGCACGCGTTGGCCGTAGTCTCGACACAACTTTGCAATGCGGCGCAAGCGCTTTGCACCACCAGCGCTGATCGAACTCACGTCATAGCTCACCAGAACCATCATAAGGACGGCCTCACTTCCATAGGAACGGCGGGTATGCATCCAGATCGCCGCGAAGGTGGCGAGCCAGCAGTTGCGCCTGAATGTAGGGCGCCAGGCCGATGCCAATCCTCTCGCCCAGAAAGGCGTGCTGTAAGTCCTCTCGCTTACGCTCTTGATACGCAACCAGGACGGCTTTACGCGCCTCATCCGTAAGCAAGACTGCACCGTTGTCAAACGTCCTGAAATCGGTTCCTGCTATCTGCCTTCGGTTGATGAGGGACAACGCCAGGCGCTCTCCCAATAGCGGGCGAAACTCCTCGGCCAAATCCAGTGCGAGACTGGGTCGGCCGGGTCGGTCACGATGCAAGAAGCCAACCGCTGGGTCCAAGCCAACGGCCTCCAGCGCTGAGCGGCAATCGTGAGTTACCAACGTGTACAGAAACGACAACAACGCATTGAAGGCGTCTCGCGGCGGTCGACGCGTGCGACCGCCAAAGCGCAGCATGGGCGACTCGGTGCGGACGAGCTGATCGAGCACGCCGAAGTAGGTCCGAGCGGCCTCGCCCTCCAGACCGCGCAGGAAGTTCACGTCGTTCTCTAGCAAGAGCCGTTGCGCAATGTGCCTGAGCCGCTTCAGAGCATGTTGAAAGGCGGGCGTGTCGGTCAGTGTGTCTGCGTGGTCACGCCAGCCACGAGCCAGGACGGCACGTTGATTGTGGATTTTTCCAGCCAACACGTTGCGCACGATGGCTGCGCAGCGCGCCGGATCGTCGCTGCGGCGGTACTGCTCACGCCGTAGCAGGACGTTTCCAGAAACAGGGCCTTCCACGCGCGCAAGAAATCGACCCTGTGCAGTGAGATAGGAGATGGTGATGCCCTGCTCGGAACAGAAACCCAAGAGCTGTGGAGACACCGCCACGCGACCGATACACACGAGGCTCTCCAGCATATGGACGGGCAGTCGCGCCCGCACCTCGTTCTCAACTTCCATCACGATATTGGCGCCGTCCTTGTGCAACCAAGCGCCGTCGGTGGTGGCGTAGAGGGTGTTGAGCTGCCGTCTCATTCAGTCCTCCAGTTGCTTACGCAGCCACGACTCGACTCCACGACCACGAGACAGCCAACGAGGCTGGCAGAGATCGATGAGGGAGCATGCATCGCATCGCTTGACGTCATAGCTCGCAGCCGGCGTCACCTCCGAGAGCATCATGGCGCGAGCATCCGCTATGGTTTGGTGCGTAAGTGCGCGCAAAGTAACGTCGAACTCTATAGCCCTGCGGCGTCGGTTCTGGCCGTAAAACAACGCGCCGGATGCGACTGGCCGTTCCAGCATGAACTCGAGACAGAGTCCCTGTGCACACAACTGTACCTCGTCAGCGCGATGCGACTTCGGACGACCGCGCTTGTACTCGACTGGGAAGGCCAGCTCACCCGCCTCGCTTTGGTAAAACTCCACCACGTCGGCGACGCCCGTGATGCCCAGTCCCGGATGAAACACTGGCATCGCAGTCACAGTGCGCACGCCTTTTCGTCGTTCGAGCCTCGGCTGATCGGTGCGCTCGTGCAGTAGGCGGCCCTCAGCCGTGTGGCGGCTTTCGGCCCACTGCTGCTCGATGTGGATCAGGGCACATTGGCGAGGGCAGTAGAGGTAGTGCTGGAGGGCTGAGATGGGCATGAGATCTGTGCCGTCCATCATCCAGCCCCTGCTCGTTTCAGAACACTTCTGTTACGTTGATGCCAGCCGGCACTGTGTCTCGCTCAAGACTGACGCGGTAGTCAGCAAAGCTGCGCGCCGGAGTGTCGGAGCGACCATCGGTCCGTTCGATCTTGACCTTGTCGAATAACACATGCGCCGGGGCGTTGCCCATTGGGTGTTCATGCTCGAACACGATCAGCTTCCGGGCGGCCATCTCGCCGCGAGCGGCGGAACGGTCGTGTTCAAACATATTGGTGAGCGCGCGCCACAACAGCGTCAGATCCTCTTCAGAGAAACCGGTACGTTCCGCCAGCTTCGCCGAGATGAAGCCATGCACACGGTAGAGTCCATAGGGCAATATGTGCTTTCGGCCCATCGTACGCTCCTTCTCCAGGTCCTTCTCGTTGGTGACTGCAACACGAGTAATAGCTATCTCCTGTGGAACCACAGGATCGATGGAGCTCGCGAAGGCGATTTGTACTGGACCGCGCACTTGGCCAGCATTGATCTCCGTAGTCATCACTGCGCCAAAGGCGCGCACGTCGAAAAAGTTCTTGCACATCCAGGTAGTCAGCTCACGCGCCTTCGCTTCGTCCTTCGGTAGCTTCTTGGCTTCCGGCTTGATGCCCAGCGCGGCATACGCCTGCTTGTGCTGATTGTTGAGCACTGACTTCTCCTGCAGATAGATCGCGTGGCCCGGCTCGCCTTCCTTCTCCAAAACGACATAGTTTCGGATCTTGCGCTTGAGCGCTACGTCGGTAACGAGGCCCTGGTTGGTCTCTGGATCCAACCGCGGCAAATTGCCGGCGTCCGGGTCGCCGTTGGGATTTCCGTTCGTCACGTCGAAGAGATAGACGAACTCGTACCGGTGGCGGATGACGCTCATATGTTGTCTCCCTCGGAATCGGCGTCGGTGATATCCCCGTCTTCGCTACGTGCGAAGCGCGCCTGGGTCTGGTGGTAGTAGCCAATGGCGAAATGTCCCTGGGCCTCAAGGCGCAGGCTCTTTGGGAAAGCAGGGCCGAGCGGGTCGACAATCTCGCCGATCTCCTTCTGCAGGTTCACAGCCAGGCCGGGCCTGTCTTTGCGCAGCCGGCTCAGGTGATGCTGGGCGTTGCGCAGTAGCACCGGGAACACGCTTGCAGGCGTGGCTGAGGCGGCTCCGTAGTAGCGATCGCGGATGGTGGCATTGATCTGTCTACCGAGCGCGGCGTGCTGAATATTCTCCAATGTGGAGAACAAACGGCCCAACAGGTATCCGGGATCGGTGTTGGAGGAATCAAGACTCACGGGCAGTACCCCCTTATCGGTTTCTCTATTGTCTAGCCGCCGTTCGCGCGACAGGACAGCCTTACACAACGCCACACGCGTACCGGTGACTTCACCGTCGGCGCGCAGCCGCATGATCAGGTTGCTTAACATGCTGCGCGGGTAGCGCCCGCCAGTAAGGATGGCGCGAGTCATTTCGCCAGCCAACTGTGCAGGCACGTCCTCGCTCTTGGCCTTCCCACCGCGTGAGGGCGCAGTCGCCAACACCAATCGCCAGACAGCAGGCTGCGTGCGCCATGGGGATGGCTCCAGTCGCAGGTCGTTGAAGTGATCGGCAAGTCGTCGCGCAAACGCGGCCAGCGTCCCGGCTTCCCAAAAGCGAATGGAGAGGCGTGATGCGTTGGGCGCCAGACCTAGAACAAAGATCCGCGTGCCGTCCTCCAGTTGCGGGCTCAGTTCGCGCAACGGGCGACCTTGATTGACGTGCTCGAGCGCATGGCGCAGTTCTTCCGTTTCGCGTGACTCAGCATCCCTGGGGTCGAAGAACTTAGCCAGCAGGCTTTCCGCCGCCCGAGCCTGGATCTTGTCGCTTGACTGCGCCCAGAACACCACACTGGCGTCGCCGATCTGAATTCGCTGGCGATTGTGCGGTTCTCGACGCAGGAGGTGATTGAGTGCGGCGGTGTAGGCACAGGTTACTTGCTCGGATACAGGAGCGTTCTCGCCCTGGCTCTTGCCATAGGATGCAAAGGACTCCAGGTTGAATGAAACGATTGAGGCACCTGAACTCCGTGCGCCATTGACGCCTTTGATCGCGGGATGCAGGCGCGCCAGCGGGGCATGCGCTCCGGTCACCAAGCACATGCCTCGGTGTCCATCGCCATCGCCATCTAGCAGGTTGGCGCGCACCGCGCGCGCGGCCGGGCGCTCGTGCAAGTAGTTAGGCTCTCCGTCCAGTCGAAACACGACGCCGCTGTCGAGCAGTTCGTCCCCGTGCTTACAGAAGTGCGGGTTGCCCTTGAAATGCTGAGGAACCCATGTATCGAGAAACCTCAGCAATGCCTGCAACCCGATATCAGCGTTGCCACTCAGTGCTCTGTGATGAAAAGCCTTAAATGCAGCGTGTTCCTTGTCAGCCCGCTTGCTTCTGGCGCTGACGCCCAGCGCATAGCTGGTCTTGTCCCAGAGGAAATTGGGCTTGACGCCAACTGTACGCTTTTCTGGCTGAGGGACGCCGAGACTGCGTGGCACCGGCTTCTTGCCAGAGGTGACTCTGACGTCGTAGACATCAACCAATGTGCCGTCCGTCGCCAGCACAATCGCGTAGCTCACTTTTTCCTGGCTGTAGCCCGGCGGCGCGCCCCCCTCCGAATCACTGGACAGCAGCCTTTCATAGTACTCATTGAGGGCTGACAGAATCATGACTTGATTTCCCTATCAGCAAGCGGTGGCACCACGATCAGACCATCGCGCATTTGTGCGCGAAAGAAGCGTGGTGTCATGCCCGCTGCGAAGTCGATATCGTGCAGCATCCAACCCAGGTCGCGTTCGCCTAGCAGCAATGCGTCGATCGCAAATGCGGCGGCTCCATCCTCCAGCAACTGGAAACTTGCCGGAAACTCGCGCGTTCCGAGACAGGGTGCGTGAAAGCATTGCCCTCTGCGCGCGCGGCGATTGAAGATGTCCAGATGCTTGCCGACCGAGTCATCGGCGCCTGCTTTTTCGGTCAACTCGAAATGCGCGCCAATGACATAGGCGACATCACGCAGAATAGTAGCCGCCCGCTGCTGACGATCGTCGTCGACATAGCTAACCAACTCATCGGTCCGCCCGGCCTTGACCGCTTTGCTCACGCTCACAGCGGACAGCTTGCCGCCGACCTCATTGCGACGGATCGACTCGAATCGGATTGGATTGAGTACCTGGATGCTATCCACGACCCAGCGAATGGCTGGCTTCCAGTGGATGGCCTCCAACAGACCACGCGCAGCCGAGGGCGTGATGACGTCGTAACTGACTCTCTCGACCTTCATTTCCGGACGAGTGAAGCACGCCCGGTCGCCCCAGATCTTCAGCTTGATTCCATATGCCATGAAGCCCCCTTATCAGTTGAAGAACCCCTTTGGCACGCTCAGGGGCATCTCGTCAGCTTGTTGTTCTCGTATGAGCGCCCTGGAAGATACCTTCAGATAATCAGGCGCTCCGCATCGATGAACGCAGGGTTGTCCCAATGTAACCCAAACCGCTCGTCATAAAGATCTGGGTTTACCAGCCGCATGAACTGCTCGCCGTACCGCTCTGATGCCACAGGCTGGATCGCGTAGGCCCGATACAGCACGTCGTACGCCGAGTACGACACCTGTACCAGGTAGGGCTGCAGACGACGGGCGATGCCGCCGCAGCTTTCGGCAAACTCCAAGGCCTTCAGTGCATCCTGCGCTCGTCGGTCGTACGCCACGATGACTGGTCGCATGGCGCTTTCAATGACCCTGAACTTTGCCGCCAACGTCTCGAACGGCAGGCTATTCTCCTTGCTGAGCTTGAGGAGGCCCATCAGGTTGTGAGCGTCGAGCTCCCGCGACCCTTTCTGCCAGTAAAGTTCGCGGAAGTAGTCGCGCACCGCATCCAGTGCCAGCAGGTCTTCCGCATGGCGACGCTGGATGCCGCCAAACACCTGAGCAAACTGTTTCAGCTCGACTGGCGGAGCCCAGTCAGGATTCTCGGTGGAGAACACCAGCACTTCACTCGTTGCCAGCGGTCGATGGCCTTCCCGGTTGCAACGCCCGGCGGCTTGAGCGACAGAGTCCAATCCAGCTTCGGCACGCATAACAGTTGGGAAGTCGATGTCCACGCCCGCTTCGATCAGCGAGGTCGAGACAAGACGACATGCCTGACCGTCTTTCAGTCTCTGGCGCACCTGAGCCAGCACGGAGCTCCGGTGTTTTGCGCACATCAGCGTCGTGAGGTGGTACGCGCCTGGCTCGCCGACGATGGACTTGAACAGAGCACGCGCATGGCGGCGGTTGTTGACGATGCACAATACCTGCTCGCGCCGGCGCAGATGATCCGCTAGTGCCTCGTCACTAAGCGCGCCGATATGGCGCACGTTCACCCGTCGCAACTGCCGATAGAGCTCCGGAGGGTCCGGCGCCAGTTCACGCACACCCTGCAAGCCGTCGCGGAACCCTTCGTCGGCTCTTAGTGCTGGCTGGGTAGCTGTACACAGCACGACGCTGACTCGATAGTTGAGCGCTAGTTCGTCGAGCAGAGTCACGCACGGCCTCAGCAATTTCAGCGGCAGCGTTTGCGCTTCGTCCAGAATAACCACGCTGCTGGCGATGTTGTGCAGCTTGCGGCATCGCGCGGGGCGGTCGGCGAATAGGCTTTCGAAGAACTGTACGGCAGTGGTTACGACAACGGGCGCGTCCCAATTCTCCATCGCCAAGCGGCGTTTCATTTCGGACTCCGGTGCTTTGCCGAGGTCGTCGAAGAACGCGCTATGCTGCTCCAGCACCGCCGCATCGCCCAGATCACCCAGAGCTTCACGGAACACCTGGGCGTTCTGTTCAACGACGCTTGTGAATGGGATGACATAGATCACTCTGCGCAGTCCGTGGACGATGGCATGGTCGAGCGCGAAAGCGAGGGAGGCCAACGTCTTCCCGCCACCGGTGGGCACGGTTAGCGAGAATAGGCCGGGATCAATCGCTGCCCCGCCGCGAACGTGAGCAAGTATGCGAGCGCGCAGGCGATTGACTTCGGTGTCGGCACAGAATGTGGCTAACCGGGCATCGAGCCGCTCGCGCAACTGTTCGAGCTTTGGAGTATCCGACGTGCACCGTGGGGAGCGCCCCTCGATGCGCCGATAGAAATTGTCGGTGTCTACAAAATCCGCGTCGACCAAACAGGAAAACAGCATGCGAGCGAGCATCGTCAACTGGAATGCACCACGCTCCCGACGCACCTGAAAGCTGATGGGCAAACTAAGTTCCGATGCCTTAGGTAACGTTATCTCCTCCTCCCAGACCGACAACAGCTGGTGCAACGGATGGGACAATCTGTCCTGCAACGACGACCGAGACTGGCCACCCTGACCATTGGCTAACCCCGCGTGATGACCCGCGATGCCATAGGCCAACAACTGACCGAAGAATGGGCCAAATCGCTCTAGGGCGATACGTGCACCCCAGCTTGCGTGATCCATGCGCGGGAACTCGCCTAGCAAGCGTAGTTGAAACTCGCGCGTGTACTTGCCTAGATCATGTAACAACCCACTCGGCTGAGCCAATCGCTCACCGCCAAAACCGGCGGCATTGCGCGCGGCCAGCTCAGCCACGCTAAGGAGGTGAGCCCGAAGGGATTGCCAGTCGCTCCTGTCTGCTTTGCCTGTTGAATGAGCGTAGTACTGAATGAACCCTGTGTCCGTCACTTCTTGCGTCACCGGATACCCGCTTTATTTTTGGTCTAGCCCGCGATCGGTCGAACCGACAGCAGGGACGGTGACCTACTTCACTTTGACCTGATCCTGCATCGCTGGCAACAGGGCGGCGCCCAGACGATACCCGGCATTGCGAATGCCGACACGCCGAATGCCGTTCGTCGTGACGCGCTCCCGAGCGTCCACTTCGAGCTCGACCTGTTCTACGACTATCGAACGAACGTGCCGCTGTATCCCCAGTGGCATGAGTACTTTCGGAACCGAAAGCTGCCCACACTGATCCTCTGGGGCAAGAACGACGAGATCTTCGTGGCGCAAGGCGCCGAGCCCTATTGACGGACATCCCGGACGCCGAGATTCACATGTTCGATACCGGCCACTTCGCGCTGGAGACCCATGGCGCTGAAATGGCACGTCTCATTCGTGAGTTCCTGTGCCGCGCGCACGCCGGGAAGGCACTGTAGCGCGCGCTTCGACGCGCCACACGGACATCGCAACCTTTCCACACCGAGCCCCGCCCAACGCACCAGCTGCCAGGGTCTCGCAAGCTGGTTCTCGGGTTCTGCCCACCGTGGCACCATAGCGTTGCGCCAGATGCGCTGCAGCCTCATCGTCATTGGCCGCCGCCAAGGTTCCTCGAGTGCCCCACCGTTGCATTGCCATGCTCGCAAGCCCATGAATTCCGGCCTTGCGAAAGAAACGATCGTGGCGCACCACTGCGCGCGCCACATCCTCGACGCGTTCTCCTACTACAACGCCGAATTCCGCGTCATCACCCGCCGCGCTCCCGTGCGGTTCGACACTCGCGACTGGAACGGAAGCCAGCGGGATGCGGTGGAGCGCATCGAGCTCTACGACCGGTTCGTGACGCAGACGATCGCCGAGCTGCGGCTGCGCCTCGCGGAGCAGGCGCTCGATCGCGCGCTGTGGGCGCGCATTCGCAACGAGTTCGCCGCGCAGATCGAGGGCCTGCCGGACAACGAGTTCACGAAGACCTTCTTCAGCTCCATCACACGGCGGCTCTTCGGCACGGTCGGCGTCTCCCCCGAGATCGAGTTCGTGGCCACGGAGCTGGACCCGCTCGCAAGCGTGCGCTCCACCGTGGGCACGAACAGCTACGTCAATCGCGGGTCGCTGCAGCTCCTGATCGAGGACCTGCTGGGCGATCTGCGCTTTCGCTCGCCCTGGAGGGATCTGGACAAGAGCGTGGAGCACGTCGCCGCGGGGATCTCGGCGCGGCTGCGCAGCGTGCCCGAGCCCCGCGTGGTGGAGAAAGTCGAGGTCATTCGGCCCGTGTTCTACCAGTTCACGCGCGGCTATGTCGTCGGCCGCATCCTGGGGCGGGATTTTCAGATGCCCCTCGTGATCGCGTTGAAGAACACGGACGCCGGCGTGCTGGTGGACGCGGTGATGCTCACGGAGGACGAGGTGAGTGTCGTCTTCGGCTACGCGCGCACCTACCTTCACGCGGATCTCGATCGCGTAGCCGAGGCGGTGGTCTTCATCAAATCGATGATCCCGCGCAAGCCCGTCAGCGAGATATTCACGGTGCTGGGGCGCGCGAAGCAGGGGAAGACCGAAAGGTACCGCGAGCTGATGCGTCATCTTGCGAGAACGACGGACCAGTTCGTGCAGGCGCCGGGCGAGCGCGGGCTCGTCATGGTGTGCTTCACGATGCCCTCCTATGACGTGGTGTTCAAGATCATCCGGGACCGGTTCGCCTACCCGAAGAACATCCTGCGTGAGGAGGTGGAGGCAAAGTATCGGCTCGTGTTCCGGCACGACCGCGTGGGCCGGCTCGTCGATGCGCAGGAGTTCAAGCGCATGCGCTTTCCGCGCGCCCTGTTCTCGCCCGAGCTGCTGGATGAGCTCTTCCACGAAACCGCGGGCACCGTGCACCTGGCCAGGGATGACGTCATCCTCGATCACCTGTACATCGAGCGCCGCATGACCCCGCTCAACCTGTATCTGCGCAACGCCAGCCCCGCGGCGGCGGAGCGCGCCGTGCTCGACTACGGGCAGTGCATCCGCGATCTTGCGTACACGAACATCTTCGCGGGGGACCTGCTGCTCAAGAACTTCGGCGTCTCGCGGCACGGCCGCGTGATCTTCTACGACTATGACGAGCTGTGCCTCGTGACGGACTGCCGTTTCCGGGAGCTGCCCGCCGCCACGAACCTGGAGGATGAAATGCGCGCCGAACCGTGGTTCCATGTCGCCGACAACGACATCTTTCCGGAGACGTTCATCAGATTCCTTGCCTTCGACGAGCCGCAGCGCGAGGCGTTCCTGCGCGTGCACGGCGAGATTCTCCACCCCGCTTTCTGGCGCAGCGTGCAGCAGCGCCTGCTCGACGGGAAGATCATCGAGGTCGTGCCGTACAACCCCCGGCGCGCCGAGGTCGCGGGCAGCGCATGAACCGCCTCCTCGTCATCCTGGGTACGGTGATCCTGGTGATCGGCCTCCTGTGGCCGTGGGTGCGGAAGCTGCCGCTGTTTCACCTGCCCGGGGACATCGTCATCGATCGCCCGGGCTTCAAGTTCTTCTTCCCGATCACGACGATGCTGCTCATCAGCGTCGTCATCTCCGTGCTCGCCTGGCTGTTCAGGCGCTGACGGGCACGACGCTTCCGGATCAGGACGCGGACACCGCCGCGAGCGCCTGCTGGACGTCGGCGATGAGATCGTCGACATCCTCCAGGCCAATGGAGAGGCGCACGGTGCCTTCCGTGACGAGCGAGATGCGCAGCTGCTCAGGCGTCAGATCCCGCCCGCGCATCATCTGCGGCGAGACGACGAGCGACTCCGTGGAGCCGAGGCTGGCCGTGAGCGCGAACAGCTTCAGGGACTCCGCAAACCGGTCGCCCGCGGCGAGACCGCCCTTGAAGTCGCAGGTGACGATCGTGCCGAATTCCTTCATCTGCGCGTTCGCGAGGGCGTACTGCGGGTGGGTGGGAATGCCCGGGTAGTGCACGCGCTCCACCAGCGGGCTGGCTTCGAGCAACTCCGCGATGCGCATGGCACTCGCACACTGCGCCTGGTAGCGCACGAAGTACGTCTTGAGCCCGCGCTGGATGAGGAACGCCGCGTGCGGATCGAGAGAGCCGCCCAACGCGCCGAAGTCGTTGCGCATGCCACGGATCAGGTCCTGCCGGGCGATAACCGCCCCGCCCATGACATCCCCCGTGCCGTTCGCATACTTCGTGAGGCTGTGCACGAACACGTCGATGTCGAACTCACCGTGCTGGTGGAAGCCGGCAAAGGTGTTGTCCATCACGGTGAGGGCGCCCTTGGCACGCGCCAGCCGTGTGATGGCGGAGATGTCCGCGATCTTGGTCACGGGGTTCGTGGGGCTTTCGAAGAACACGAGCTTCGTCGGGCGCGAGGCGAGCTCACGCTCCACGCCGTCGATGTCCTCGATGGAAAGCATGGTGTTCGTGACGCCATACCGCCCCAGGAAGCGGCGGATGAGATAGCGGCTCGGGTTGTACGTTTCGACGAAACAGATGATGTGATCACCCGCCTTCGTCAGCGCGAGAAGGGTCTGCGCCACCGCGCCCACACCCGAAGACGTGACCAGACAATCGTCCCGACACTGCAGCTCCGCGAGAGTGAGCTCGAGCTGCCGCGTGGTGGGATTGGACGAGCGTGTGTAGAAGAAGCCGGCGCGTTCACCGCGCAGGGTCTTCATCGTCTCATCGAGCGTGTCGAACTCGAACTTGACGGTCTGGTAGATCGGAGCGACGACCGGGTGGTTGTCCGGAGCCAGATCGACGCGAGGGGGGTGGTTGACGCGAGTGCGCTTCTTCATGGCGCGAGGGTAAACCGATCCGCATCCAGGTGAGCAGGGAATCGGTCCCGGAATGCACGCAACGCTTCGGCGTCGAGCTCCACCGTGGCCACCGCGGCGTCGCTTCCGAGCTCGGCGAGCGATTCGCCGAGAAAGTCGTGCGCGACGCTGTCACCACTGTAGGCGAGGCCCTTGCCATCCGTGCCGATGCGATTGACGCCGATGACGTAGGCGAGATTCTCGATGGCGCGCGCCTTCAGCAGGGCTCGCCACGCCTGGCGCCGCGCCGCCGGCCAGTTGGCCGCGTAGATGAGCACGTCGTAGTCCAGGCCGGGCCGCCGGCGGCTGTAGACGGGGAAGCGCAGGTCGTAGCACACGAGCGGACAGACCCGGAATCCACGCCATTCGACGCACAAGGCATCGCCGCCCGGCGTGAACGACTGATGTTCGCTGGCCATGCGGAACAGATGCCGCTTGTCGTAGTGGCGGGTCTGCTCGCCTGGTGCCGCCCAGAGCATGCGGTTGTAGTAACCGTCACCGTCCTTCGTGATGAGGCTGCCGGTGACGGCGGCATTCAGCTCCAGCGCCTTGCGCTCCAGCCATTGAGCGGTGGGCCCCCCAACCGGCTCGGCGAGCTGCTGCACCTCCATGCTGAAGCCGGTCGGAAACATCTCCGGCAGCACCACGAGATCTGTCTTGCCCGCGAGCGGCGCCAGCCACTCATCGAAACGAGCCCGGTTCGCCGCGGGGTCGTGCCACACCAGCGCCTGTTGAACGAGCGTGACGCGAAGTCTTCCTGTGGCGCTCATTCGTCACGGGCCTCATCGAGGCTGCCGGCGAACGCCTGCAACCGGGCGATGCCTTCGTCCAGCGTCTCATCCTTCTTCGCGATGCAGAGTCGTACCACATTGAGCCCTGGTGGATTCTGATAGAACGGCGAGAGCGGAATCGTGGCGACGCCGGCCTCCGTCAGCAGCTTCTCCGCGAAGGTGACGTCATCGACATCCGACAGAGCGCTGTAGTCCACGAGCTGGAAATAGGCGCCCTCGGCGGGTGGCACCCTGAAGCGGGTTTCGGCAAGGCCTGCGCGCAAGCGATCCCGCTTTGCCTGGAAAAACTCCGGCAACCCTCGCCATGAATCCGGTTTCTCCTCGAGATAGCGCGCGATGGCCTGCTGCAGCGGGTGGGCAATGCTGAAGGTGTTGAACTGATGCACTTTGCGCAACTCGCGGGTGAGCTCTGCGGGGGCCACGCTATACCCCACACGCAGGCCGGTGGCGTGCATCGTCTTGCCGAACGAGAAGACGGCGAAGCTGCGTTCGCGCAACTCCGGGTGCGCGAGCACCGTGGCGTGCTTGCGGCCGTCAAAGACGACGTGCTCGTAGACTTCATCGGAGAGAACGTAGATGTTCCGGCCCCGAATCAACCTCGCGAGCTCGTCCAGATCCGCAGCTGTGGCCACCGTGCATGCGGGGTTGTGCGGCGTGTTGATGATGATGAGCCGCGTCCGGTCGTTGAGGCTGTCGGCGATGCGGCCCCAGTCGTACCGGAAGCTCGGCGGCAGCAGCGGAATGTGGACGCATTGCGCACCGGCGAGCCGGATGGCGGGGTCGTAGGAGTCGTACGCCGGGTCGAAAACGATGGCCTCGTCGCCCGGGCCCACGAGCGCCTGGATGGCGCAATACAGGGCCTCGGTCGCACCCAGCGTGATCGTGATCTCCGACTCGGGGTTCACGGTCACGGCGTAGGACTGCGCCAGCTTGTCCGCAATCCGTTCGCGCAGCTCCATGACGCCTTCCATGGGTGCGTACTGGTTGCGCCCTTCCGCCATCGCTGCGGCAGTGAGCTCCGTCAGACGCGGGTCGATGTCGTAGTCCGGGGAGCCTTGACCGAGATTCAGTGCACCCAGCTCACGGGCACGCCGCGACATCACGGTGAAGATGGTCGTGCCGACATCCGGCAACTTGCTGTGGAAGGCCATGCGGGGCGCCTATTTCGATTCGAGCCATTCAGCCGCCGCCAGCGCCGCGCCCATGACGCCCGCCTGCCCGGCGAAGCTCGCCTGGCGGATCTCCGCGGTGGACCTCAGCAGGGGCGCGAACTGGTCGTAGTGCTCGCTCACGGCGCCGCCGAGAATAAAGACGTCCGGCCAGAAGAGCGAGTGGATGAGATGCAGATACTCGTTCACGCGCTCGATCCACTCCGGAAAATCCAGCTTCTGTTCAGTGCGCACGCGCGCGGAGGCCCACTCTTCCGCATCAGCGCCGCGTATCTGGATATGGCCGAACTCCGTGTTCGGCAGCAGCTTGCCGTCGGAGAACATCGCCGTACCGATGCCCGTGCCGAAAGTCAGCATGATGACCGTGCCGGCCGTATCGCGTCCGGCACCCCAGCGCATTTCCGCGAGGCCGGCGGCGTCCGCGTCATTGAGAAACCGGGCCGGCATGCCGAGCGCGCCACTGGCAAGGGCAGCGCCATCCGTGCCGATCCAGCTGGAGTCCACGTTCGCCGCCGTGCGCGCGATGTTGTTCTTGACCACGCTGGGGAAGGCGAAGCCAGCGGCCTTCGCACCGGGAAGCTGCGCGCCGAGCACGGCCACCTGCTGCATGACCGCCGTGGGCCTGGAGGGCTTCGGTGTGGGCAGCGACACCATGTTGCCCTCGAGCCGGGCGGCCGCCACATCCACGAGACCCGCCTTGATGGAGGAGCCGCCAACGTCGATGCCCAGGACTTTCATGCTCCGCCACCTGTGAGAAACCGATGTGCCGGGGGGCGCAGCTTACTATCCCGGCGTGGCGGCTGGCGCGGGTTCCTGTGCGCCACCCCCTGTTCGCGCCAACGGCCGCGTTCCAGCGTCCGCCGCATACCGGCGCACTGCGAGATGCGTGCTGCCATGGAGACCGGTGCGCCGGCCCGCTCGGTGGTGCGGCAAGCGCCTCGCCCCGGATCGGGTGGTTTCCGGGGGGCCAGGCCCCTCTTCCCCGCCGCCCCTAGGTGACCCCGGCCTGGGCCATCTGGATATCCCGCTGCCGCGCCCGTTCCTGGCGCGCCATGAGGATGCCGGCCGTGATCACGAACACCGTCACGACACCCACCATGATCGTGGCGAGCGCGTTGATCTCCGGCGTCACGCCGAGGCGCACTTTCGAGAAGATCATCATCGGGAGCGTGTTGGTGGAGGGGCCGGCCGTGAAAGTCGCGATGACGAGGTCATCGAGCGACAGCGTGAAGGCCAGCAGCCACCCGGACACGATCGCCGGCGCAATGATGGGCAGGGTGATGAGCAGGAACACCTTGGCGGGCCGCGCCCCCAGATCCATCGCCGCCTCTTCCAGGGACTCATCCATGGTGGACAGCCGGCTCTGCACGACCACGGTGACGTACGACAGCGTGAGCGTGATGTGCGCGATGGCGATGGTGCTGAAACCACGCTGATCCGGCACGAACGGAAGCGGCGCCAGCGCGACGAACAGCAGCAGGAGCGAAAGCCCGGTGATCACTTCGGGCATGACGAGGGGCGCCGTGACCATGCCGGCGAGCGTGGTGCGGCCGCGGAACTTGCCAAACCGCGCGAGCACGAGGCCCGCGAGCGTGCCGATGATGACCGCACCGGTTGCCGTGACGGCCGCGATGCGCAGGCTGAGCCACACGCCCTGCAGCATCTGCCGGTCGTTGAAGAGCACGCCGTACCACTTCGTCGAGAACCCGCCCCACACCGTCACGAGCCTCGACTCGTTGAAGGAATACACGATCACGGACAGGATCGGGATGTAGAGGAAGGCGAACCCGAGCACGAGCGCCGTGAGCAGGAACGTCGAGCGATTCCGGTTCACCGCTGCGCCCCTCCGCCCGCTTCCTGCATCTGGTAGCGCTGGAAGATCATGATGGGCAGCACCAGCACGAGCAGCAGCGTGATGGCGACGGCGCTCGCGAGCGGCCAGTCGCGATTGCTGAAGAACTCATCCCAGAGCACGCGCCCGATCATCAGGGAATCCGTGCCGCCGAGCAGCCGCGGGATGACGAACTCTCCGACCGCCGGAATGAACACGAGCATCGAGCCCGCGATGACGCCGGGCTTGGACAGCGGCAGCGTCACGCGCATGAATGCCCGGAACGGCGTGGCGCCCAGATCCACCGCCGCCTCGAGCAGCGCGTTGTCGTGCTTTTCCAGGTTGGAGTAGAGCGGCAGGATCATGAACGGCAGGTACGAATACACGATGCCCACGTACATCGCGAAATCCGTGTTCATCATGACGATGGGCTCGTCGATGATGCCGAGTCCCATGAGCACGTTGTTGATGAGGCCGTTGTTGCGCAGGAGGCCGATCCACGCATAGACGCGCACGAGGAAGGACGTCCAGAACGGCAGGATGATCAGCAGCAGGAGCGTGTTCCGCCAGCTCGGGCTCGCGCGGGCGATGCCGTAGGCCATGGGGTAGCCGAGCAGCAGGCACAGCACCGTGGAGATGGAAGCGACCTTCAGCGAGCTCAGGAACGCGCCGACGTACAGGTCGTCCTTGAAGATGAAGAGGTAGTTGCCGATGTTGAGGTTCGCCTGCACGAACCGGCCGTCGACCCACTCGAAGAGCGGCGTGTACGGCGGCACACCGAGCTGCGTCTGGGCGAAGCTGATCTTGAGGACGATGGCAAACGGAATGAGGAAGAACAGCAGCAGCCAGAGGGTGGGCGTCGCGATGACGAGCGTGCGGCCGGTCAGGCCCAGCCTGCGCAGAACACCGCTCGACCACCGGTACGGCGCGAGCTGCGTGACGGTCTGGAGGAAATTCGAAAGCCCGCAGCTGATGCGCTGGCCGAGTGGAACGTAGCTGATCTGGCTCATGAATCGCGCGGGCGCTATTCGGTGACGACCACGGCGCTGGACTCGTGCCAGCTCGCCCAGACGCGCTCATCCCACGTGAGCGGGGATTCCGCGTGCCGATGCGTGTTCGGGGCCGTGACGCGGATCTGCTTGCCGCCCTCGAGCTGCACGATGTAGATGGACATGTCGCCCATGTAGGCGATTTCCTTGATCACGCCGAGCGCACGGTTGTTCTTCGCGGCCGGTTGCTCGCGCGACAGGACGATCTTCTCCGGCCGCACAGCCGTCCACACGATGGCATCCGGCGCGGCGCTCACGCCATGGCCGACGTACACGGGGCAGCCGAGCTCCCGGGATTCGATGACCACGTGATCGGCCTCGTCCTCGACGATGCGGCCTTCGAACATGTTCACGTTGCCGATGAATTCGGCGACGAAGCGCGTTCCGGGGAATTCGTAGATCTCGTGGGGCGTGCCCACCTGCACGATGCGGCCCTGGTTCATGACGCCGATGCGCGAGGCGAGCGTCATGGCCTCTTCCTGGTCATGCGTGACCACGACGAACGTGACACCGAGCTTTTCCTGGATGTTGACCAGCTCGAACTGCGTGTGCTCGCGGAGCTTCTTGTCGAGCGCGCCGAGCGGCTCATCGAGCAGCAGGAGCTTCGGACGCTTGATGAGCGAGCGCGCCAGGGCCACACGCTGCCGCTGGCCGCCGGAGAGCTGGTGGGGCTTGCGCTTCGCAAAGCCATCGAGCTTCACCATGGCGAGCATTTCGGCGACGCGCCGCGCGATCTCGTCCTTCGGTGCGCCTTCCTGCTTCAGGCCGAACGCCACGTTCTGTTCCACCGTCATGTGCGGGAACAGCGCGTAGGACTGGAACATCATGTTCACGGGCCGCTTGTAGGGCGGCACGTCGGCCATGTCCTGGCCGTCGATGAAGATCTGGCCGCCGGTGGGGGCTTCGAACCCCGCCAGCATGCGAAGGAGCGTGGTCTTGCCGCACCCGGAGCCGCCGAGGAGGCAGAAGATCTCCCCTCGATAGATGTTCAGCGACACGTCGTTCACCGCGACGAAGTCGCCGAACTTCTTCGTGACCTTCTCGATGCGGATGTAGGGCTCGGCCCGTGGGTCCTTCCACGGTTCCCTGCGTTCCTCCGCGCGAGCAGCCATGCGGCGCGCGCTTACTTGCCGGTGGTGAACTTCTGCCAGCCGCGGGTCATGATGCGGGTGGTTTCCTCGGTATCCGCGAGATCCGGAACCAGCTTCACCTTCACTTCCTGCGGCGGATAGACGCTCGGATCGTCGAGCACTTCCTTGTCCACGAACTGCGTGGCGGCGGCATTGCCGTTCGGGTAGTTCACGGTGTTCGTGACCGCCGCGATCACTTCAGGCTGCAGCATGTAGTTGATGAACGCGTGAGCGTTCTTCGGATGCGGCGCGTCCTTCGGAACGAGGTAGCTGTCGAACCAGATGATGGTGCCTTCCTTGGGGATGACGTACGCGATGTCCTGCTTCGTCTCGTTCTCGATGGCGCGATCGCGGGCCTGCAGCAGGTCGCCGTTGTAGCCGACCGCGAGACAGATCTCGCCGTTGGCGAGATCCGAAATCATGCGCTGGGTGTCGAAGTAGCGGATGTTCGGGCGCAGGGCCACGAGCGCGTTGGTGGCGGCCTCCAGGTCTTCCGGCTTCTGGCTGTTCGGGTCCTTGCCGAGATAGGCGAGCACCATGCTGTACATCTCGGTGGCGGAATCGAGGATGCCGATGCCGCACTTCCTGAAGTTCTGCGCGATCTTCGGGTCGAACACGAGGCTCCAGCTGTCGACCGGCGCGTTCGGCATGGCGGCCTTCACCTTGTCGACGTTGTAGCCGATGCCGGTGGTGCCCCACATGTGGAGCACGGCGTATTCGTTGCCCGGGTCGTGCATGGCGAGGCGGGCTTCGATGTCCGGGTCCATGTTCGCGAGGTTCGGCAGCAGGCTCTTGTCGAGCTTCTGGTAGTAGCCCGCCTTGATCTGCCGCTCGTAGGACGAGGCGGACGGCACGACGATGTCGTACCCGGCGTTGCCCGGAGCGAGCTTGGCTTCGAGCTCCTCGTTGCTGCCGTAGTTCGTGACGGAGACCCTGATGCCGGTCTCCTTCTCGAAGTTCGAGATGGTGTCTTCGGCGAGGTAGTCGTTCCAGATGTAGAGGTTCAGCACCTTCTCCTCGCCCGACTGCGCGGCAGCGCTGCCCCCGGCTGGTGCTTCTTCGTTCTTGCCGCACGCAGCCAGTGCGGCGGCTGCCGCGATTCCGACGAGCAGCGAGCGGGCGAACGGACGTGCGGCAGTGTTCATTGGCTGACTCCCCGATTCTGCAGATGCGGCACTTTATATAACAGCGGGTCGGGCCGTAGAAGGCCTTTCGACCGCTGTCAGACGTTCAGCAGCAGGTGCTCACGCTCCCACGAGCTGATCACCTGCAGGAACACCTCGTACTCGGCTTCCTTCACGATCGTGAACGCCGAGATGAAGGCCTCACCCAGCACGCTCACGAGTGGCTCGGAATCACGCAGCAGGCGCAGGGCCTCATCGAGCGAACGGGGCAGACCGAACGGCAGGTCGTGCGCGCTGCCGGTGATGGGGTCGCTCGGCTGGAGGCCCTCCATCATGCCGAGATAGCCGCAGGCCAGCGACGCGGCGATGGCGATGTAGGGGTTCGCATCCGCTCCACCGACGCGGTTCTCCACCCGGCGCGCCTCGGCGCTCGACATCGGCACGCGCAGGCCCGCCGTGCGGTTGTCGTATCCCCAATGGACATTGATCGGAGCCGACAGGTAGCGCGTGAGACGCCGATAGGAGTTCACGTTGGCACTGAACAGGGCCATGGCGGCAGGCAGGTACTTCTGCAGCCCCGCGATGTGCGAGAAGAAGAGCTGCGAGGGCGTGCCGTCCGGGCTGGAGAAGATGTTCTTGCGCGTCTTCTTGTCCACCACGCTCTGGTGGATGTGCATGGCGCTCCCGGGCTCCTTCGCGTGGGGCTTGGCCATGAACGTGGCGTACATCTTGTGGCGAAGCGCCGCTTCGCGCGCCGTGCGCTTGAAGAGGAACGCCTGGTCCGCAAGATCGAGCGCGTGGCCGTGGATGAGATTGATCTCCATCTGGGCCGGGCCGTCCTCGTGGATCAGGGTATCGATTTCGATGTCCTGGTCCTCGCAGAACTGGTAGATGTCATCGAACAGCGGGTCGAACTCGTTCACGGCCGCGATGCTGTAGGACTGGCGCCCGGGCTCGGCGCGGCCCGAGCGGCCCACCGGCGGCTTGAGCGGGTAGTCCGCATCGATGTTCGGCTCGACGAGGTAGAACTCGAGCTCCGGAGCCACGACGGGCTCCCACCCGCGCTGTGCGTAGAGCTCCAGCACGTTGCGCAGCACGTGGCGCGGAGCCATGGTGACGCGCCGGCCGTCCGAGTAGAAGCAGTCGTGGATGACCTGCGCGGTGGGCTCCGCCGCCCACGGCACGCGCCGGACCGTCTTCGGGTCCGCCTTCAGCACGATATCGATCTCGGCGGGGCTCATCGCCTCGCCCGGCTCGGGCGGGTAATCCCCCGTCACCGTCTGCAGGAAGATGCTTTCGGGCAGGCGCATGCCCTCGTCTTCCGCGAACTTCTCCGCCGGCATGATCTTGCCGCGCGCGATGCCGGCCATGTCGGGGATGATGGCTTCCACCTCGGAGATGCCGTGGTCCCGGAAAAACTGCTGGATCTCGTTCGGCATAGAGCTCAACCTTTGTCGTTTCTGCCGCCGTCCCGGGGAGGCCCCGGAGGCGCTCGTTGTCAGGCGCCCACGGTCTCACGGGCACTGCGGCGCTGGCCCAGGCGCTCGCGGGTCGACGCCCCGAAGGCGGCGAACAGCGCGCGCGAAAAACTGTTGCTCATCACTTTCCACTCGGGGTGCCACTGCACGGCCAGGGCGAAGCGCTGCGCCCCCCGCACGCGGAACGCCTCGATCACACCATCCGGCGCCCGCGCCTCGACGATGAGGCGATCCGCCAGCCGTTCCACACCCTGCTGGTGGAGGGAGTTCACGCGGATGCGGTCAGTGCCCGCGAGCTCCCGGAGCAGGCCGCCTTCTTCCAGAACGACGTCGTGCGCGGGGCCGTACTGAACGTCGAGCGGCTGAGTCTCATCGTCACGGTGGTCCAGGTAGCCGGGCACTTCGTGGAGCTTCTGCGTGAGCGTGCCGCCATAGGCCACGTTCATTTCCTGGAAGCCGCGGCAGATTCCCAGCACGGGAATGCCTCGCTCCACTGCTTCGGGAATCAGCGGGAGCGTCGTCGCATCGCGATCCAGGTCGTGCAGCGTGCCGGGCGCGCTCGTGGGCCCGGAATAGCGCACCGGTTCCACGTTCGACGGGCTGCCCGTGAACACGAGGCCATCCACGATGCCCAGCACCTCATCCACCGAGACGAGATCGCCGAGCGCCGGGAGGAGCACGGGCACGGCGTCCGCCGCATCCAGAACGGCGCGGAGATACTTCTCACCCACTGCATGAAACGGGTGGTGTCCGATCATCCGGCGATCGGCCGGCAATCCGATGACGGGGCGCTTGCGTGACATGTCTGGAGGGTGCGGTGTGTCTATTATCTTCAACAGACACAACCATCGATATTGCGCAACGGGGCCGTATTACACCACAGCTCGCTACCCGAAGGCGCTTCGGCCGCGAAGGACCGAAGGGCCGTCACGCGGCACAGTGGGGCGCGCATAGCGCTTCTGCTCCCTGTTTCGCGGCGTTGCCGCCCGGCGGTACGGCCCCTTATCCTGCCGGCCCCGGCCGGGCCACCCACGTAGAAATATCCTAAACACCCGCTTGACATAACCGCCGAGCTTCCGTTGAACCGTAGCGCCCACATTCCCTCCTATTACACCGCCTCAACGCATGCCGCACCGGAGCGACCCGCGCTCGAAGGTCGCGCGGACTGCGACGTGTGCGTGGTCGGTGCAGGTATCGCGGGCTGCTCGGCGGCGCTTCACCTCGCTGAACGCGGCTATCGGGTCGTGCTGCTCGAAGGTGAGCGTGTCGGGTGGGGTGCGTCGGGCAGAAGCGGCGCGCAGGCCCTCGCCGGCGTCGCGTGCGGGCAAACGAAGCTCGAGCGGCTCATCGGGCCGGGCGATGCACGGCTGGTCTGGGATACCACGGTGGAAGGGCTGGCGCTGATGCGCTCGCTCATCGCGCGCCACGCCATCGATTGCGATTGGGTCGATGGACACATGACCGTCGCCATCAAGCCGCGTCACGACGTGGAGCTGCGCGACGAGCTTTCGACCCTGCACTCTCAGTACGGCTACGGGAGCGCGCGATACCTGAACCGTGACGAGGTCGGGTCGCTCGTCGCTTCCGATCGATATCTCTCGGCAATCCACGACACGAATGCGGGGCACCTTCACCCGCTGAACTACACGCTCGGCCTCGCGGCCGCAGCCGAAAAGCACGGCGCCCGCATTTTCGAAGGCACTCGCGCGCTCGCCGTCGAAAACGGCAGCACGGCGCGGGTGCGCACGGCGCGGGGTGAGGTTCACGCCCGGCACGTCGTTCTGTGCGGCAATGTCTTCCTCGGCGAGACGGCACCGGAGCTCGCGGCGAAGATCATGGCCGTGGGCACGTACATCGTGGCCACGGAACCCCTGGGCGAAGCGCGGGCACGCGAGCTCATCCGGAACAATGCCGCCGTTGCGGACATGAACTGGGTGCTCGACTACTTCCGCCGCTCCGCCGACCACCGGCTGCTCTTCGGCGGACGCGTGAACTACTCCGGCCTGTCGAGCTTCGACGCCCCCGGCGCCACGCGGCACCGCATGATCGGCGTGTTTCCACAGCTCGCCGGGACGAGGATCGACTACACCTGGGGCGGCGAAGTGGACATCACGCTGAACCGCGCGCCGCATTTCGGGCGGCTCGCCCCCAACGTCTATTTTCTGCAGGGGTTCTCCGGCCACGGCATCGTTCTGACCGGCGTCGCCGGCAAACTGGTGGCCGACGCCATCAGCGGAACGGCAGAACGGTTCGACGTGTTCGCGCGCATTCCGCACCGGAACTTCCCCGGCGGTTCAGCCATGAGGCGGCCGGCGCTGGTGCTGGCGATGCTCTTCTTTCGCCTGAAGGATCTTCTGTAGCGCTGCAGCTCCCGCGGGTACAGGGATTGCGTCACTGCGTGCAGTCCGCCCCCCCGAGGAGCTGCATATGGAACCTCTGCGCTCATCCGTTCTCTCAGGTCTCGCCAGCGTTGCCTTGCTGGCCGTCAGCGGTGCCGCGCTCGGCTCGGTGCCCGAAACCACACCGTGCGGCGAAGGCGCGTCACAGTCATCGGCGGCGCGAACCACGCCCCACGACGCCACGCGAGACACGAAGACGAAGACGACGTCGCCCGCGTCCACGCGCCCCGAAACAGCCCGTGATTCACAGAAGACGGCGCCGGAGAGCGCGCGGGACGATCAGAAGATGACCCCCGCGACTGCACGCGACGATCAGAAGCTGACGCCGGAATCCGCGACTGCGGACGACTGGTAGGCTCATCGCGCCTGGCACCTCACAGAGCGAGCCCGGGCGGGAGTGACTCCGCGTGGCGGGTCCGCCATCGTGGCGAACCCGTCGCTACGTGCTCGAAGCTGTACCACGCAGCGTAGAATCTGCGGGCTCCGCGAAGTACGCGCGCGAGCCGGCGGGCTTCGCCCGCGCGCAATTCGAAACTGTGAGGATTCATGAGCTACGTCATTCCGCCGCCCGGGCAGCCGTCCGTCGAAGTCAAAGGCACCGCCGACCGGTTTCCGGTTCGCCGCATCTTCTGTGTCGGCCGCAACTACGCGGCGCACGCGCGCGAGATGGGCAATGACGACCGTGAGCCGCCCTTCTTCTTCACCAAGCCCGCGGACGCCGTCGTCGCGAATCATTCCACCGTGCCGTATCCGTCCCGCACGTCGAACTTCCATCACGAGGTGGAGCTGGTCGTGGCCCTGGGCGCCGGCGGCGCCAATGTGCCCGCGGCACGAGCGAGCTCGCTCATCTATGGCTACGCGGTCGGCATCGACCTCACGCGCCGGGATCTGCAATCCGACGCGCGTGACCACGGCCGCCCGTGGGACGTGAGCAAGGGCTTCGACGCTTCCGCGCCCATCGCGGCGATCCGGCCGGTGGCCGCGGGCGGTCTCATCGAAAGCGGCCGTATCTGGCTCACCGTGAACGGCAAGCCGAAGCAGGATGCCGATGTGGCCGAAATGACGTGGAAAGTGCCGGAGATCATCGCGGAGCTCTCCACGCTGTTCGAGCTCGCGGCCGGCGACATCCTCTTCACCGGCACGCCGGCCGGCGTCGGCCCGCTCGTGAAGGGGGACGCCATCGAAGCGGGAATCGATGGCCTGGAGACGCTGACGACGCGGATCGTGTAGCGCGACGACGGGCTAACCCGCTTCGCGCCGGTGCGCTTCGGCGAGCTCGGCCATGCTGTTGAACGTGAAGTCGAGGCGTGGCCGGTCGCCCGGATCACCGGTGGCGCCGAAGCCGGCGCGCCCGTGATGCCGGTTGATCCAGCACGAGGCGATGCCGAGCTCGTTCGCAGGCCTGTGGTCGTGGAGCAGGCTCTGCGCCACGTGCAGGATCTCGTGCCGGCGGATGCCCAGGCTCTCGAGCCGCTCCAGCAGGTAGGTGAAGTTGCGCAGGTCCGGCTTGTACGAGCCGATGTCTTCGGCGGTCATGATGCCGTCGAACTTCACTTCGAGCTTGCGGTTCGTGTACGAGAAGCTCTCGTTGTCCACGTTCGAGAGCACGAAGAGCTTGTAGTGCCGCTTCAGGTAGCGCAGCGCTTCGGCCGTATCCGGGAACGGCGGCCACGCGCGAATGGAAGCGCCGAACGTCACGCACTCCGCCCAGGGAGCCGGGGCGCCCCAGTTCTCTGCAAGACGCTTGTACACCACGGAAAGAAGTTGCGAGTACCTCATGCCGGGCGTCTGACGCTCCTGCGCGCGCTCGTGTACGGCGTAGTCCGCCAGAATCTCCTCGCGCGAACGCTTCCTTACTGCACATTCCGCAAGCGGCTGCAGGCTTGCGAGCATGCCGGTTTCCCAATCGATCAGCGTTCCGTAGCAATCGAACGTGAGTGCCTTGAAATCCGTGAGTTTCATGGCGAGCCCCGGTGGCGAATGTCGTAGGAGCGGTGGATGCGCGGATTGCGTTCGAAGTCCCGCGGCACGCTGGCGCCGGAGATATCGCTGACATCGTAGCGAGACGCGAGGTCGGCATCGAGCTTGAACTTCTGCGCATTCGTCGAGAACACGAGCAGGCCGCCGGGTGCCAGTACGCGCATGCAGGCGTCGATCAGCTCCGGGTGATCACGCCCCGTATCGAGCACGCCCTCCATGCGCTTGGAGTTCGAGAACGTCGGCGGGTCGAGAAAGATCAGGTCGTACCGGCTACGCGCCCGCGTGGCCTGCGCGAGCCACTCGCGGCAATCGGCCTGGACGAGCTCGTGCTGCCGGCCCGCGAGCCGGTTCAGGGCGAGGTTGCGCTGCGCCCAGTCGAGATACGTTCGCGAAAGGTCCACGGACGTGGTGGAAGCAGCGCCACCTGCCGCAGCAAACACGGTGACCGTGCCCGTGTAGGAGAACAGATTGAGAAACCGCTTCCCGCGCGCCACCTCGCGCAGCCGGGCGCGGGTGGGGCGATGGTCCAGGAAGATTCCCGTGTCGAGATAGTCGTCGAAGTTCACGCGAAACTTCAGCCCGCCTTCCTCCACGATGTGGAAGCGAAACTGTTCCGCCACTTTCTGATACTGGTTGCCGCGCGTCTGCCGGCGTCGCACGCGCACCCGGATGCGTTCGGCCGGCACACCAGTGACTTCCGGCAGCACGGAGAACGCCTCGGCGCGGCGGCGGCGAACGGCCTCCTCCTCGATGCTCGCGGGCGCAGCGTATTCCTGCACGTGGAGCCAGGTTTCTCCTCCCTCGCTCTCGCGCGCTTCGCCTTCCTCGCCGAGGACACGGTACGAATCAACGGCGAATGCGTACTCCGGCATGTCGGCGTCATAGACGCGATAGCACGAGACGCCGCTGTCCCGAACCCAGTGCTGCAGCTGCTTCAAGTTCTTCGACAGCCGGTTCGCGAACATGCGGGCGCCAGGTGAGCTGCTCAGCGCCGCGTCGACGCGGGCGGCACCTCGGTCCGCAATTCGTTCGCGGTAGGCAGACGGCTCCACTTTCAGGCGCAGGAGGCGGCATTCGATCGCCCCGTTCCACATCGTGTGGGTGCGGTGGGCGCGGATTCCCAGCTCGAGGCCCAGGTCGGGCGATCCCGTGAGAATCGCTGCCTGCCAGCCGCCGAAGTGAGTGCGCAGCACCTCACCCAGCTGCTTGTGGAGGTCACGGGCTTTCTGGTGATCCTCGAGACGGATGCCGTAGGGCGGGTTCACACAGAGCAGGCCGGCCGCTATCGCGGGCGCGCCATCGGGCAATGGCTCTCCGCTGTTGGGCACGAGGCGATGCGGGCGAGCGTCTTCCAGCGAGCGCGTCTCGAAGGAAACGAGCTGAGCCACTCCCGCACGCTGCGCATTGGCACGGGCGGTGCGAATGACCGCGGAGTCCCGATCCTGGCCGCGAAGGGTGAGCCGCAATGGCTCCGACGCACGCGCGCGAGAAAGCGCTTCGGTGCGCAGGCGATTCCAGAGATCCGCATCATGCTGGCGCCAGCCGAGGAAACCGAAGTAGTCACGCGAGAGAGCGGGCGCCATCTCCGCCGCAATCATCGCGGCTTCGATCACGAAAGTGCCGGAGCCACACATGGGGTCGAGGAATTCGGCTCCGGAGGCGGCCATCCCGGGCCACCCGGCTCGCAGCAGCACACCGGCGGCAACGTTCTCCTTGAGCGGCGCTTCCCCGGCTGCGCCCCGATAGCCGCGGCGATGCAGGCTCTCGCCCGAAAGATCGAGAGACAGGGCGATGCGCGTGCGATTGGCATGCGCGTGAATGCGAACGGCGGGCCGCTCGAGCGAGACGTCCGGGCGAAAACCGGCTTCGTCGCGCAATTGATCCACTATGGCGTCCTTCAGCTTCAGCGCGCCGAAGTGCGTATGCGTGATGGACGGATGCCGGCCGGTGAAGTCGCAGGCGATCGTGGCACCGGGCCCGATGTGCGCGGCCCAGTCGATGCGCCGCGCGCCGGAGTAGAACTCCTCGGCGCTCGCGGCTTCGAGCTCGCCCAGCTCGAGGAACACGCGATTCGCAGTTCGCGACCACAGGCACGCCCGGTAGGCAACTTCGAGCGGCGCGAGGAATGCGACACCCGTCGAACGCTCACGCACTTCGGTTGCGCCAGACTCCTTGAGCTCGCGTGCAAGAAGGTCCGCGAGCCCGCGAGGCGCGCTCGCGATGAAATGCAGGGGAGTCGTGTTGTCGCTCAGGACAAGTCGATCCACGTCGTCTTGAGCTCGGTGTACTTGTCGAACGCGTGGAGCGATTTGTCGCGCCCGATGCCGGACTGCTTGAAGCCGCCGAACGGCACCGTGATGTCGTCCGCGTCGTAGCAATTCACGTAGACAACGCCCGCGCGCAGCGCGCGCGACACGCGGTGCGCGGTGTTGAGGTCGCGGGTCCACACTGCCGCGGCGAGCCCATAGACGACATCGTTCGCGATCCTGATGGCTTCGTCGACCGTCTTGAATGTCAGCGTTGCGAGCACCGGGCCGAAGATCTCTTCACGAGCGATCTGCATGCGTGGGTTCACGCCATCGAACACTGTCGGCTCGACATAGAACCCGCCGCTTTCCTCGAGCACGCGTTTGCCGCCAAGGCGCACCGCGGCGCCCTCACGCTTGCCCGCGTCGATGTAGCCGAGCACGCGCTTCATCTGGCCTTCGTCGACGATCGCACCGAGCCGGGTTTCGGGGTCCAGCGGGTCCCCGGGCACCAGGCTTCGCCCCACTTCCTGCACGCGCTGCAGGAACTCGTCCTTGATCTGCTCCTGCACGAGCAACCTCGAGCCCGCCGAGCACATCTCGCCCTGGTTGTAGAAGATGCCGAACGCCGCCGCCGTCGCCGCGCGATCGAGATTCTCGTAATCCGCCAGCACGATGTTCGGCGACTTGCCGCCGCACTCGAGCGAGACTCGCTTGAGGTTCGACTGCCCGGCGTACTGCATGACGGATCGCCCGGTGGCCGTGGAGCCGGTGAAGGCGATGCCGTCCACATCCATGTGCAGCGCCAGCGCCTTGCCCGCCGGCATGCCGAGGCCAGGCACGACGTTGAATACGCCATCCGGAATACCGGCCTCGCTCGCGAGCTCCCCGAGGCGGATCGCGGAAAGCGGGGACTTCTCCGACGGCTTCAGCACCAGCGAGTTGCCGGCCGCCAGGATCGGCCCGATCTTCCAGGCCGCCATGATGAGCGGGAAATTCCAGGGCACGATCGCGCCGATGACGCCGAGCGGCTCACGCGTGATCAGCGCGAGCGCTTGATGGTCCGTGGGCGCCACCTCGTCGTAGATCTTGTCCACCGCCTCTGCATACCACCGGATGCAGCGGACCGTGGCGGGAAGGTCCACGCTCAGGCTGTCTCGAATGGGTTTGCCGGTGTCCAGAGTTTCGAGCAGCGCCAGCTCTTCGAGATTCGCGTCAATCGCTTCAGCGAAGCGCAGCAGCACCTGCTTCCGCCTGGCCGGCGCGAGCTTCGACCATGAGCCGGACTCGAACGCGGCGCGCGCGGCCGCCACGGCCGCGTCGATGTCCCGCGTGTCGCAGGCGGCCACCGCCGCGAGCGGTTGCCCGGTGGCCGGATTGATGCGGGTGAACGTGGCGCCCGACACGGCGTCGAGGTAGCGCCCCCCGATGAAGGCCTGCGTACGGGGCTTCAGCGCCTTCGCGCGTTCGTGCCAATCGGAACGGGTCTGCGAATTCATGATCGTCTCACCCCGGGGAGAAGGAAGCGGGTCGCCGCGAGGGCGCCCGACGCCTGCGGGGCCGGTCAGAAATTGGCCGGCGTGCTGGCGCTGATGATCTCACACGGCTCGCGGCCCACATTCTTGAACCGGTGCGGCAGATGGCTCGCGAAGTAGTACGCCTCCCCGGCCGACAGCACGCGGGAAACGCCGGCCAGCGTGAGCTCTATGCGCCCGCGCACCACCACGCCGCCTTCTTCGCCACGATGGCTCAGCATTTCGTCGCCGGTCTCGGCGCCGGGGGCGTAGCGCTCGTGCAGGATCGTGAGCTGGCGGCCCGGCCGCTGCGCCGCGAGGAGGCGCAGCGACACCTGCTCGTTGCCGAGCTCCGTGAGCTCATCAGCCGTGAAGAAGGACTGGGGCGAGGCGCTCAAGTCCAGGGTGAAGAACTCCGCGAGCGTCATCGGCACGCCGTCGAGGACCTTCTTCAGGGAACTCACCGAGGGGCTCACCCGATTCTGCTCAATGAGCGAGATGAGCCCGTTGGTCACCCCCGCCCGGCGTGCAAGTGCTCGCTGCGAAAGACCAAATGTGATTCGGACGCTACGCAGCCGCGCCCCGACGTCGATGCTCATGTCTGTTCAGAATCCTCAACGAAATGGACTTCAAAACCCGACCTGTGGCGACTTTTGTCGATTTTATTTATCATCCGGCCCCGTTCACGTTACCACCCGTTCCTGAAGAGAGCCGACCCATGCCTGCCACGGCCGCATCACTGCCCCTGCCCCCCGCCGCTTCCCGCCCGGATCTCGAAGCTTACTGGATGCCGTTCACCGCGAACCGTCAGTTCAAGGCGAAACCGCGCATGCTCGGCAAGTCTTCGGGCATGCACTACTGGACGCCGGAAGGCCGGCAGATCCTGGATGGCGTCGCGGGCCTGTGGTGCGTCAATGCCGGTCACGGCCGCCGCGAGATTACCGAAGCCGTCGCCCGCCAGCTGGAGACGATGGATTTCGCTCCGCCGTTCCAGATGGGGCACCCGGCGGCCTTCGAGCTCGCGAACGCGGTGGTGAAGATCGCGCCGGCGGGCCTCGATCACGTCTTCTTCGTGAACTCCGGCTCGGAAGCCGTGGACACCGCGCTCAAGATCGCCCTCGCCTATCACCGCATGCGCGGTGAGGCGGCCCGCACCAAGATCATCAGCCGCGAGCGCGGGTATCACGGTGTGAACATGGGCGGCACGTCCATCGGCGGCATCGCGCCGAACCGCAAGATGTGGTCCGCCTCGCTGATGCCCGGCGTGGACTACCTGCCGCACACCCACAACCTGAAAGCGAACGCCTTCTCCCGCGGCGAGCCCGAGCACGGCGTCGATTTCGCGGACGAGCTCGAGAAGCTCGTGGCACTCCACGATCCGGCGACGATCGCCGCGGTCATCATCGAGCCCATCGCAGGCTCCACCGGCGTGCTCATTCCGCCGAAGGGCTATCTCCAGCGCATCCGCGAGATCTGCGACAAGCACAAGCTGCTGCTGATCTTCGACGAGGTCATCACCGGCTTCGGCCGCACGGGCTCCCCCTTCGCCGCACAGGAATTCGGTGTGACGCCGGACATCATCACGGGCGCCAAGGGGCTCACGAACGGTTGCGTGCCGATGGGCTGCGTCATCGTGAGCAAGGCGGTCCACGAAGCGTTCATGCAGGGTCCGGATGGCATCGAGCTCTTTCACGGCTACACCTACAGCGCGCATCCCGTGGCCTGCGCTGCCGGCCTCGCCACGCTCGGCATCTACGAGCGTGAGGGCCTGCTCTCGCGCGCGAAGTCCGTCTCGCGCTACTGGGAAGATGCAGCGCACTCGCTCAAGGGCGCGCCGCATCTCATCGACATCCGCAACTACGGCCTGATCGCGGCGCTGGAGTTCGAGCCCATCCCGGGCAAGCCGGGCGCGCGCGCGTTCGATGTGTATCTGCGCTGCTTCGAGAAGGGCCTGCTCGTGCGCCAGACCGGCGATATCCTGGCGCTCTCCCCGCCGCTCATCGTGGAGCGTACGCACATCGACCAGATCTTCGGCACGCTGGCCGAGGTGCTGAAGAGCGCCTGACGCAAAAAGAAACGAGCGACGCGCCTGCCGGCGTGTCGCTCGTTTCCGCCTCTGACTCGAATCCCGCGGCGCGTGTTACGCGCCGCGTTCGTTTCGGCTTCGAAATGCTTTCAGGCCTGTGACCACCGCGAAGGCGATGGCGGCACAGACAACGACGCTCACGACGAGCACCGGCATCCCTGACAGCTCGAAGCTGCCGCGCGTTGCGGCGACAGTTACGGTTTCCACGTGAGACCTCCACTCGACCAGAAGAGCGAGCGGACGTACTTTTCCATGGGCTGCCCGCGTGGCGGTACCGTGGGCGCACAAATGTGCGAGGCGCTTCACCCCGCACAGGCGTTATGTAGAAGGGCCCCAAATAGAACGGGCCCGCCGTGTCACCGGCGGGCCCGCACTTTACACGCTGGATTGGTCGAGGTTTTCGTTATTGTTTCTATTCGCCCCAAGGAAAGGTCGTGGCGACGGTGAAGATCACGCGGCCTTCGTTGTTGAACAACTTGTCGCGGACTTTCACGTCACCGCTCGTATCGACGTACTTCAGCCCCAGCCCGAAGTTCCCTGCGGTGTAGCCCAGACCCAGGGCGTAGTCGACCTGGTCGTCACCGAATGCGTTGTCCCAGTAGTCACCAGTGCTGTAGCCCAGGTGCGCGAGGAGCGAGAGGTTCCTCGGCAGCGACCATTCACCGTTCACTTCCACGTACCACGCGGACACGCTGTCGTTGCCGGTCTGGCTGAACGCGGCCTCTTCGGCCGCCGTGCCGCCGAACTTGGGCGAGTACCACAGCTTCGTGCTGAACCAGTCCTTCGACAGACCCGCGTAGAGCTCGACGTAGTTCAGGCTGGTTTCCGAGGGATACGTGTACCAGGAAGCGCCAACGTCATACGAGACGCCGTTGCCGATCTCCCTGCTGAAACCGGTGTACACGTCGAGCTCGAGGTTCGGGTCTCCCGGCCCGAAGTCGATGCTGCTGCCCCACATGCCGAGAGACCAGCCACTCGAGTGCGCGTAGTCCAGGCTCCCTTGCAAAGCGGGATCTTTCGCCGACTGCGTGTTCCCGCGGAAGTCATAGTCGTTCGTTACCGTCCAGCTGGATGAGACCTGCGCTTGTGTTGCATAAGCAACACCGAGCAGACCGACGAATAGCGCCCCGTCTCTGATCAATTTCATGGACCCTCCCATTTATCAACGATGTTGATCGGGGGGGTCGAAGCAACACTTGTGCCAGTGCTAAGTCTGTGCCTAGATCGTTGAATTGAATCGAAACGGGGCGGGGTGTGGTGCCGTGACGCTGTGTCGGCGCACTGTTTAGGGGAGCTTTTCGAAGATGGCGTAGATCTTGGTGCAATTTTCCAGCACTTCCCAAGTGCCGGAGAACCCAGCAGGAATCACGAAAGCGTCGCCGGCAGCAAACGCATGGGTGGCACCATCATCGCCCGTGATGAGGATTCTGCCCACCGTGACCACACACAATTCGTTCTCTGTGTAGCGTACACGCCACGTCCCCGGGGTGCTGGACCAGCGGCCCGCGAAGAACTGCCCGGAGCCGTCGGTGAAGTAGTTGGCGAGGCTGTGCCGGGGTGCGCCGGCGACGATGCGATCGGCTGCGGGGGAGGAGACCTCGGCTTCGAGCGGCGCCGAGAGGGAAATGATCCGGGCACTCATGGGCGCAAGCCTAGCACCGCTGCTTCCGCCTGCGCGGCGCCTCCTTCCGCCGCATCGGAAGGAGGCGCCGTCGATCGGAGGTCTGCCGCGCAAGGCCATGCGGAGGGGCGAGCGCGCAGTCGCGGCAATCTCAGTGTGGGCGGCCGGTTTCAGTTGCGCGCGACCGCTGAATCGCCCGCAGGCGCTTCGATGCGCACCGTCACCCGTCGCTCGAGCGCGTAGCCATCGAGGTCGCCCGTGGCGCTCTGCGATGCCGATTCGCCGTGCGCCTCGACGATGAGCCGCTCGGGGGCAACGCCCACCGCAGTGAGCACTTCCGCCACGGCTTCTGCTCGCCGCTGCGACAATGAAGCGTTGTACGCCTCCGATCCGCGCGGATCCGCGAAGCCGTCGATGCGCACCTTCATCTGGCCCGTCGCACCGGCGAGCACACCGAGCTTCTGAAGCCGTGCGACATCGTCCGACGAGAGGGTGGCCTCTCCCGTGCGGAAGCCGATTGCGGTTTCGAAGTCGCGCCCCCTGCTCAACTGCTCGGCGAGCGCATCGCCGTGAGCCTGGCTCGCCAGCAGATCACCCTGAAGCTTCATGCGCTCGACCTCGCTGTTCGCGAGGGTCACCTCACTCTTCGCGAGGCTCGCGGCGAGCTCGGCGTTCTTCACATCCTTGCGATGAAAGCGATCCCCGAGGATCGCCCCTCCGGCCGCGCCCACGATGGCGCCAATCGGGCCGCCGGCCGCTGCCCCGATCACGAGCCCGCTGAAGACACCGACGGTTTCGGGTTTCGAGGACTTCGCGCGCTCCGCCGCCTGCGCCGGCACCGCGGCGACCAGGGCCGCGCCCAGGGTGAGCCCGAGAGCCGGCCCACGCAGCTTGGTTGTCCACACGCTCATATGACTGTCTCCGCTTCGTTCGAGTGGCGGGAACACCTCGTTCCGCCTGATGACAGTCTCGTTGCACCCGCGGCACGCAACGCAGGCAGGATTCCGGCGGCGCGACGAAGCTTTATGGCTGAATGTGGCGCGTGCGTCCGGAACCCGAAAGGGTCACCCCATCTCCAACTTTTGGCGCAAACTCCTCACTGCAAAACCCCTGACAAGAGATAGGGAGGGACCCATGACGAGTCACCCGCTTTTGACGAAGGGCACATTCCGCGCCTCGGCGCTCGCGACCGGGCTTGCGGCGGCTGCGATCACGCTCGCCGGTTGCGCTTCCTCAGGCAATTCGAGCTCGATGTCGCGTGTGGACCCTTCCACCACCACCGGCAGCCTGTCGAAGTATCGCGTGCAGAACTGGAAGGCCGTGGACGACCAGACGATCCTCATCCAGTCGAGCGATGGCTCGACGTACAAGGCCATGACCATCGGGCCGTGTCACGGGCTCGATTTCAGCAACCGGGTCGCGTTCGAGAATCGAGGCGGCTTCCAGCAGATCGACCAGTTCTCGAGCGTCGTGCTGGCGGATGGCACCCGGTGCCGGTTCCAGTCCTTCGAAAGGGTGAAGACCGCGGAAGCCACCGCGCTCGACAGCTTCGAGAAGCTCAGTAACGAGAAGAACCTAAGCGACCAGCGGCGATAGCGGCGGAACGCTGTCGAAAGGCGAGCGCCTGTCCTGCGGCAGGCGCTCACCCCCATCAGGACAACCCTTGGGCGGCGTGCGCGAGCCCTCTTTGGGCTTGCAGCGCTCGCTCCTGTTCTTTTCGGGCTGCGGCGCATCCGCTGTCGCGCGCACGAGCCGGCCGCTGTCGAGCGCGACGCACGGCAAGGCCGGGTACGCAAGGACCGTAGCCAGTAGCACGGCATTCACCAGAGCTCGGCGTGGGCAACGGGCTTCCATGAGGCGGCCGAGCTTACTCCGCGCCAGGGCCCGCCGTCACCGGGGATGGGACCAAAGGCCCATCCGCGCACGAGAACCGCAATCTCCCGGGGCCGGCAGCTTGACGCCATCGTTTCGCGCGCATGGCGGGGACCATGCAAGCGAAAGGATCGCGGCCCCGGAGAGACGGCGCAGTAGGCGGCTATTGCTCGGACAGGCTCCTCAGGGCGCGCTCTTCCAGGCGCGGCACATGGCGTGCCACTTGGACCTCCACGGCATGCGCAGATCGGAAATGACATCGATGACATCCGCGAGTCGCTTCGACTGGGCCACGGTCACGACCGTGAGCGCGACGGTCACCGCCACGAAGGCCGCGAAGATGGCGATCCTCACGAGCCCCGGCCGATGCGCTTCGTCGATGATGTTCATGCCGAGCAGCCCCGAAGCGATCGTGCCGATGAGGCCGAGGATGGTCACGACCGTGAGCCGCAGAACCGTGTTCGCCTGACGCCGCGCGCTATCGGAATCGAGATAGCTGTTCATGTCCGTCACTTCGCTGCGCACCTCGGCATACAGATGCTCGTTGCCGAGGAGCTTGCTCAGGCGACCATACACGCCGCGCGCGATGGCCTGGTTCGACACTTCGTGAAACCAGTAGCGGTGCGTGAAGCGCAGGAACACTTCCATCATCTGCCGGATCGTGCGCTTGAACGCCTTCACCGATTCGGTCTCGCCCACCTTGAGCCGGTTCATCGCCACGGCCAGCTCATCGGACATGGAGACGAGCGCCGCCTTGTGGAAGTGGGCGATGAGGAACAGCAGGAAGTACTGGTGACGGAACTGGCCCAGGAGGCCCGTCACCGCCCCTGAAAAGAAGTAGTCGTCGTGCCGGCCGATGATCGAGAAGGTGTGGCCGGTCACGATGAACCGCGTGTCGCCGGTGAAGCGCTCGCCCGAGCGGCCCCAGAACCGGTCGTCGCAGTAATCCCGCTCGAAGTCCGCAAGCGTGGTCGAGGAATACGGCAGCGTGTCGGGCTCGCCGGGCCGGGTCACCATGCCGATGCGGACGAAGTCCGCGCGCGTCAGCCCGGCCGGGTCGTCCACCGCGAAGAACGACATGAACGGCATGCGGTTGTATTCGAGCAGGCGGTAGCGCAGCGCGCCCACCTGCCCCGGGTACTCGAGGATCAGCGGCCTGAGTAGGTAATCCCAGTGGTGCGCGAGGCACGGCAATCGATACCGCGCGACGAACGCCAGGTACTTCGCGCGGGCCGCGTAGTCCGAGGCGGCCAGCACCTCGCCGGAGCGGCTGAGCCACTCGACGGAGTACGGGCAGTTGCCGCCCTGCCCGTTGCGCTCCCAGTACGCGGGGTAGGCCCTGCCGAAGCGAAACAGCGTGTCCTGTGCGCGATCGAGCGGAATATCGTCCGTGTGCATCTCGAAGGCGAGGATGGCGATGTCGGCATCGAGGAAGAAATAGAGCTCGATGTGCGCCACCTCGAAGAGCGTCGGCTCCTCGCCCGGCGAGAAGACGATGCGCACCTGGGAGACATCGTCCCGCCGGAACACACGCATGCTGGCCTGGGGCCTGGCATTGGCGGCCTCCTGCCCGGCGGTGGAGCCGTACAGGAAACGCTGCACGTACGGCAGGAAGGTGACGAACTCCTTGTAGTGACGCTCGTGAAAATCCGATGGGTCTTCGAACTCATCCACGACCTCTTTCCAGGCATTGTCGGTGTGGATCGCATCGAGCGTCTCCCAATGACGCTGGACCTGCCCGCCGGGCCGCAACGGCATGAGCTGCAGGGGCCAGACCACGATCTGTCGGAAGTGGCGGACGAGGAGGTCGCGAGTGTTCGTCATGCGGCAGCGATCATGACTGCCACAGGTTTCCGTCCGCGCACCGCGGCCTCTTCCGGATCGTTGCCAGCTCGGACTGGTCCGTCACGTCACACCCGTTTGCGCCGGCTGCGATGCTGACGGCGCGCAAGAGAGAGGTCAACTCAGCGAGCACTGTCCCGCGGTCGCATCACGACGACCGGTGCTTGCTTCTCGACCAGCACGAACCGCGAACGGCGGCGGTCGTCGTAAGATGGCGCCCCTCCTGCCGTGAGCTGTTTAAAGGTCCCGCCATATGAGTCGTCGGTTTCGCAGTCTGTCCTCGATCACCCTTGCGCTCCTCACCCTTCCGGCGTGGAGCAGCGACGACTCATCGTCGGAGGCGATCGCGCACACCTTGCGCGACAGGGCCACGCGCGGCGAGTCCGTCGCCTGGGACGTCGTGAGCGAGCTCACCACGCGCATCGGCGCCCGCCCGGCAGGCTCCGCGGCCGAACGGGCCGCGGCGGAATGGTCCGCGGCGCGGCTCCGGGCGCTCGGGTTCGAGAACGTGCGCATCGAAAGCTTCCCCATGACGGCCTGGGTGCGTGGTGTGGAGCGCGCGGAGATCACTTCGCCCTCCCCACAATCCCTGACCGCCGTCGCGCTGGGCGGCTCGCCGCCCACACCAGCCGGAGGCGTCGAAGGTGAGGTCGTGTTGTTCCCGACGCTCGATGACCTTCGGGCCGCGGCGCCGGGCTCCCTCGCAGGCAAGATCGCGGTGATCACCCGGCGCATGCCGGCCACGCAGGGCGGATCGAGCTACGGCGTCACGGTGGCGGCTCGCAGTGCCGGCCCCGGCGAGGCCGCAAAGCGCGGGGCCATCGGGTTCGCGCTTCGATCGATGGCCACGGGCGGCCATCGATTCGGGCACGCGGGCGGCACCCGGTATGAGGGCGCGCGCGGGCCGATTCCCGCCTTTGCGCTCTCCGAGCCGGACGCGGAGCAGATCGAGCGCCTCGTCGCGCTGGGTGAAACAGTGCGGGTGCGCCTCACGTCGACCGCGTCGTACGTTCCGGATGCCACGTCGCAGAATGTCGTGGCCGACATCCGCGGCAGCGAGCGGCCCTCCGAAATCGTCCTGCTCGGCGCCCACCTCGACAGCTGGGATCTGGGCACGGGCGCGATCGACGATGCCGCAGGCGTCGGCATCATCACCGCGGCGGCGAAGCTCATCGCCGATGCGCCGAGACGCCCGAAGCGCACCGTGCGCGTGGTGTTCTACGGCTCCGAGGAAGTCTCACAGCCGGGCGACACGCTGCTCGGAAACCGCACGTACCCCGTGGTCCACAAGTCCGAAGTCGCCTCGCACGTCATCGCGGGCGAGAGCGACTTCGGCGCAGATCGCATCTACTCGCTGGCATTGCCGCCGGGCACATGGGATTCGCCACTCGGCAAAACCCTCGCTCGCGTCCTGGCGCCGATCAGCGTGGTTCCCACGGATGAATCGCCCGGGCGCGGCGGCGCAGATGTGGGGCCGCTTGCCGATCTTGGCGTGCCGATCTTTCTGCTCAACCAGGATGGCACGAAGTACTTCGACTACCACCACACCGCAGATGACACGCTCGACAAGATCGACCCCGCGGCGCTCTCGCAGAACGTCGCCGCGTGGGTGTCACTGGCCTGGCTGATCGCGGACAGCGATGTGAGCTTCCGCGCTCGAGCTCAGGACAACTGACCGATCGCATCGACGTCCGATCGCACGCGTTAACATACGTTAATGATGGCCGGGTTCGCGCTTACGCATACTGCCGCGTCCTCGCAGCCGCTGGAGGCGCGGGCAATCACCCCTGTGAAGGTGAAGTGCACAAGGAACATGGAACGACGAGCCTCGCCCACTTCCGGCTGTTGTCGGATGCCATGGACGAGTTTTGCTCGGCGCGAACGCAGGAAGAAGTGGTTCAGATCAGCGCACTCCTCGCGCGACGCGCATGCGACGTTGACAGCATCTCCGTTGTTCTGGCGGCGGGTGACCAGTTTCACTACGCGCCCGGGCGGGAGCCGGATGTAACCTCGCGCACGCTGCGCTCGAAAGTCATCGCGCGGATGTCCGCGTGGGCGATCGAAACAGCGCAGACCGCCGTCGTCCCCGACGTCCATCGCGACGATCGCACCTCTTCCCACACGAACGGCTCCACGTTCGCCCGCAGCTTGGTCGTGGTGCCCGTCGGCGGGCGCCCGCCGATCGCGACCGTCACGGCCGCGTGGGTGCAGGAGCATTGGCCGAGCGCAGATGACGTCCTGGTGATCGAGACGCTGGCCAGGGCAGCCGGTCTCGCACTGACGTGCCGTCCGGCACACGCGCTGCCCGAAGTCGACGACCCCTCACCCGTGAACGATTGGCTCGGCATGACCGTTGCCGCAGAGGGCCTGCGTGGCGCGGAGCGCCGCCACCGCATCACGGTCGCGGAACTGCAGCATCGTGTTCGGAACGCGCTCGCGCTCGTGCGCTCGCTCGTGCGGCCGAGCGCCAGGCCCGGCGACTTGGCGGAGGATTACGCCGCCCTGCTGGAAGGGCGCATCAGCTCGGTCAGCCGCACACAAGGCCTCGTCATGCGCTCCGCGCACGCAGGCGTGGGGCTGGAAGAACTGGTGGATGCAGAGCTCACGTCGCACACCGCTCGCAGCGAACGCATCCGCGTGAGCGGCCCGCCAGTGCACCTCAAGGCAAAGGCTGCCGAGACGCTGGGGCTCGCGTTACACGAGCTCGCAGCGAACGCTGCGAAGTTCGGCGCGCTTGCGGCGGAAGGAGGTGAGCTGCGCATCACGTGGCGCCGCGAAATCGGTGCAGTCCCTTGTATCCGGTTCGATTGGGTGGAGCGCGGCGTGCCGCTCAGCAATGTCACGACGCCGCGGCGGGGCTTCGGCTGGGAGCTCATCGAGCGCACTGTTCCGTACGAGCTGCGCGGCTCCGCACGACTGACGTTGGGTGATGACGGCATCAGGTGCACCATCCACATTCCACTGACGGCGGACAACGTCGTCGCAGACGCCTGAGCGCGTCTTCAAGTGAAACTGCAGGGAGCCGTCCATGTCCGAACGGAAGCCGATCGCTGCAAGCGGGCACGAGCTGGCGGGCCATCTCGTGCTCGTCGTCGAGGACGATTACTTCATCGCCGAGGAAATGTGTGCCGCGCTTCGAAAAAAAGGCGCGTCGATCATCGGCCCGGCACCTGACGTGGAGCATGGTCGTTCGCTCATGTCGGGCCAGCCGCTCGACTGCGCCGTGCTGGACGTGAACCTTCACGGTGAACACGTCTTCGCGCTCGCCGGGGAGCTGCGCGCCCGCGGCGTTCCATCGATCTTCGCCACAGGCTACGACGCTTCGTTTCTGCCCACGGCATTCCGCGATGCGATCTATCTGCAGAAGCCGGTCGACATCGCCGCCCTGATCCGGGCTGTCAAAGAGTCCTCACGCAGTCACCGGGCACGGCGCAACTAGCGCGCCCGCTTTCCGGGTCCTGCAACGCATCGCGCAACCTGCATGAGCACGAACCTCATGTCCGCCCGGCTCATCCGCAAACTGGAGCGGTTCGCGAAGCTGTCGAAGGCGGAAAAGCAGGCGCTGCATGACGCCAGCGTCTCCACGCTCCGCCTGCCCGCGCACGCGGACCTCATCCAGGAAGGCGATCCGGCGGATGGTGTCCACCTCATGCTGGAAGGCTTCGCCTGCCGCTACAAGCTGTTGCCGGACGGCCGACGCCAGATCGTCGCCTACTGCGTGCCCGGGGACTTCTGCGACCTGCGTGTGTTCGTGCCGCAACGGATGGATCACTCGGTCGGCACCATGTCCCCCGTGCACCTGGCGCGGCTGTCACGCGAGAAAGTGTCTGAGTTGACGGACCGTTATCCACGGGTGACCCGCGCGCTCTGGTGGACCACGCTCGTGGATGAGGCCATCGCCCGCGAGTGGGTGGTGAACGTGGGACAGCGCACGGCCTTCGAAAGGGCCGCCCACCTCATGTGTGAGGTTTTCCTTCGGCTGCGCGCCGTGGGGCTCGCGCGCGGCAGCACGTGTGAGCTGCCCCTGACCCAGACCGAAATCGCGGACACCCTGGCGCTTTCGACGGTGCACGTGAATCGGACGCTGATGGAGCTGCGCCGCGCCGGCCTGATCACGTTGCGCGACAAGCAGCTCACCATTCATGATCTGCAGGCGCTTCAGAAAGAGGCAGGGTTCAATTCGGACTACCTGCATCTCGAGGCCAGCTCAGGCGGCGATCACCAATCCCGAGGCTGAAACGTTCCCCCGCGACCGGGGAGGACGATGCACCAGGACGCGGCAATGGATGCTAAGCGTAAGGACGACCCCCAGGCATGGTTGGGCAAAGGCGAGATGGCTGAAGCCATCCGCACGCATGACTGGTCCGAGACCCCGCTGGGCGACATCGAAAACTGGCCGCAGAGCCTGAAGACCGCACTCGGCATCTGCCTGCGGTGCCCCTCACCCGTCGCGGTGTACTGGGGCAGTGACTTCATCACGCTCTACAACGATGTCTGTATGCGGCTCATGGGGGCCGAGCATCCCACCGCGCTCGGCAGGCCTGCCCGCGCACTGCCCGCCCGCCTCTGGGAGATCTTCGGTGCGATGCTGACCGCCGCCTTCACGCAGGGCACCTCGAGTTTCTCCCGCAACCAGCCGGCGCCCCTGAGCCCGTGCAGCCCCAGCGAGGAGTGCCGCTTCGACTTCACCGCGAACCCCATCGCCGATGAGACCGGGGCGATCCGGGGCGTCTTCATCATTGCGTTCGACATCACGAGCTACGTTCGTACCGCCGCCGAGCTGCGCATCAGCGAGCAGCGGTTCCGCACCCTCGCGGAAGCCACCGCCACCGCGCTTTACAGGCTGGACGCCCCGGCCACGAATCTCGTCGAAGTCATCGGCGGCACGCTTCCGCAGCATTCGCGCCACGACGCGCCAATCGGGAACTGGCTGGAGGAGTACATCCATCCGGACGACCATGTCGCCACTCGTGCGGCATGGAAGCACGCCGTCGAAACCGGCAGCCCCCACAGGCTGGAGCTGCGTGTCATGCAATCCGACGGCTCCTGGCGCTGGACGCTCTCCGAAGCCGTGCCGGTGAAAAGTGAAACCGGAGAGATCGTCGAATGGATCGGCGCGGCCACCGACATCGACGAACGCAAACGGGCAGACCAGGCGCTCGCTGCAGACCTGGAGCAGATGCAGCGGTTGCAGACGCAACAGCGCGTTCTCGTAGCGGAGCTCCAGCACCGCACGCGCAATCTGCTCGCGGTCGTGCGGGCCATCGCGTCCCAGACATTCATCGGGCGCGGTGACGAATGTGCTCTCGAATCCTTTCTGCAGCGGCTCGGCTCGCTCGGTCGCGTCCAGGGGCTCATCAGCCGTGCGGAGGGGGATCGCGTGAAGCTCGCCGATATCGTGTGGGCGGAGCTCGAAGCGCATGGGGATGGCTGGCGCTCACGGCTCGAAGTGCACGGGCCCCAGGTGCGCTTGTCGAGCCACCAGGTGCAGATCGTCGCGCTCGCCCTGCACGAGCTCATCACGAACGCCGTGAAGTACGGCGCGCTGAAGGCGCCGGCCGGCCGGCTTTCCGTCACGTGGGAAACGTGGCTCTCGGGCAGAGGGTCCCCGCGGCTCGCCATCATGTGGCGCGAGAGCGGAGTGCCGATGCCAGTGGATGCGTCGAGCCGCCGCGGGCATGGCCGCGAGCTGATCGAAGATGCGCTGCGTTTCTCGCTCCGCGCCGACACGCAGCTCGTCTTCGGCAGCGATGGGGTCTGGTGCCGCATCGAGCTGCCGCTCGACGCCAACCATCACCGCGTGCTCGACCCGAGCCACGCACAACCCTCGCCCCGATGAGTCAGTAGTTGAAAGGCTTCTCGCGCCGAAATCCTTCCGTCAGCGCATCGATCAGCGCGCGCACTGCCGGCACCATCCCGCGCCTGGAGGGGAAGACCACGTGCGCGATGCCGGCAGGCGGGCTGAACTCCGGCAGCACTCGCTCGAGGGTCCCCCGATCCAATGCGCTCTGCACCACGAACTGCGGTACGAAGGCGATACCCAGCTCATCGATGGCCGCGTCACGTAGCGCGTCGAAGCTATCGGTCACCAGCCGCGGCGAGTGTTGAACGGCGATAGCCGTGCCGTCGCTCGCCCGCAGGTTCCAGACGAACCGGTCGCCGGCGCTCGTCATGGTGAGGGTGGGTATCTTCTCCAGGTCCGCGGGATGCGCCGGACGTCCGACCCGATCGAGCAGCGCGGGGCTCGCCACCAGCACGCCCTGGCTGTCACCGAGCTTGCGCATCGCGAGGTCCGAGGGCTCGAGCGGGGGCGCCCGCACGCGAAGCGCGAGGTCATACCCTTCCTCGACGACATCGACGCGCCGGTTCGTCATGTCCAGGTCGACCCTGACGAGCGGGTTCGCCACCAGGAAGCGCGCGATCATCGGCCCGACCACGTTCTGAATGAGGGGGATCGGGCAGGACATGCGCACCGTGCCTTGCGGCACCGAGCGGGTCCGGTCGATGGTTTCCTGGGCCGCCACCGCTTCCGCTTCGAGCGCCGCGCAGTGCCGGTAGTAGGCGCGACCGATCTCGGTGACGGAGAGCCGGCGCGTGGTGCGCTGGAGAAGCCGTACGCCCAGGCCCTGCTCCAGCTCGCTGATGCGCCGGCTGAGCTTCGAAGTCTGCAGGCCCAGCGCCCGGGCGGCGGCGCTGTAGCTGCCGTGCTCGACGACTTTCGCGAACAGAAACATGGCGTTGAGATCCTGCACAGGTAGTGTCTCCGGCGAGATTGTTCTAATTATAGGAAAGTGCGTTCCATTTACGGCCGTTATCGGACGACTGTTGCAGGAATAGATTCCATTCCCACGAAAACGGTGCGGGCCTGTCCGCAACCGGAACTGAAACTGGGAGCCCAGATCCATGAACATCCTGCAAATCGACACCAGTCCGCTCGGTGCCGCCTCCGTCTCACGTCAGCTCACCGCAGCGGTCACGCGGCAGGTGAAGGCCGAGATCCCGGACGCGGTCGTTCGCCATCGCGACCTCATCACGACGCCCGTGGCCCACCTGAGCGGCGAGCTGCTGCAGGTGATACGCCCCGTGCCTGGCAGCTCGCCTCCGGACAGCCCGGAGCTGCGCGCCGACGTGGCCCTGACGGAAGAGCTGCTCACCGAGTTCCTGAACGCGGATGTCGTCGTCATCGGTGCCCCGATGTTCAACTTCTCCATTCCTTCGCAGCTCAAGGCGTGGATCGACCGCGTGGCGCAGGCCGGCCGCACGTTCCGGTACACGGCCGCTGGCGCCGAGGGGCTCGCGGGCGGCAAGAAGGTGATCGTCGTGTCTTCGCGCGGCGGCTTCTACGCCGGCCAGCCTCATGAAGCCGCGATGGACCACCAGGAATCGTATCTGCGCACGGTGCTCAACTTCTTCGGCATCACGGACGTGACGTTCGTGCGCGCGGAAGGGGTGGGCCTCGGCCCCGAGCAGAAGCAGCAGGCCATCGCCGCCGCCCAGCGCGCGATCGCAGACCTTCACGTCGATATTTCCAAAGCAGCCTGATTATCGTCACGTCGCCGCTGCGGATTGGCGCAGCGGCGACGGCCCGAGCCGCGGGGCCGCACACTCGCCGCCAGCTCGCCCTTCCCCTTCCCACAGGCACCTCTTCCGCCCTTCTGCCGAGGATGTGGTCGACGCCTAGCACGCGCACGCGCTGCTGAAAAGCGGAGCGTCGCCCCGCCGAAAAATGGACAGCATGCTTCCGATCCGGGCAAACCGGTCGGCGCTCCGGCGCGGCGCCGTGGTACCTTTCCGCGGCGACCGAGGCCCACCCGTGCCCGCTCGCATCTCATCCTGTCTTTTTCGAGGAATAGCTGACATGGCCACGATCGTGGGCGGAATCGCGACTTCACACACGCCGACCATCGGCTTCGCGCTGGACACCAACAAGCAGAAGGATGCCGTGTGGGCGCCCATCTTCGAGGGCTACAAGCCCGTGCAGCAGTGGCTGGCGGACAAGAAGCCGGACGTGCTGTTCTTCATCGCCAACGACCACATCACCTCGTTCTTCTTCGATCACTACTCGCACTTCGCGCTGGGCGTGGGCGACAGGTACTGGGTGGCGGATGAAGGCGGCGGCGCGCGCAAGCTGCCGCCCATCAAGGGCCATCCGGACCTCGCGCGCCACGTGGCCAACGGGCTCGTCGCGGACGAATTCGACATGTCCTATTTCCAGGGCAAGGGCCTCGACCACGGGTTCTTCTCGCCCCTCTCGCTGCTGCTGCCGCACGACCCCACGTGGCCCACGGCCATGGTGCCCCTGCAGGTGGGCGTGCTGGAGTTTCCCATTCCTTCCGCGCGGCGCTGCTACAACCTGGGCAAGTCCCTCCGCAAGGCCATCGAGAGCTACCCGGAAGACATCAAGGTCGCCATCGTCGGCACCGGCGGCCTTTCGCACCAGGTGCACGGCGAGCGCTGCGGCTTCAACAACACGCCCTGGGACATGGAATTCCTCGAGCGCCTCGAAAAGGACCCGGAAGGGCTCACGAACATCACCATCGCGGAGTACGCGGAGAAGGGCGGCTTCGAGGGCTCCGAAGTCATCATGTGGCTCATCATGCGTGGCGCGCTCTCGAAGAAGGTGAAGAAGCTGCACCAGGCGTACTACCTGCCATCGATGACGCCGATCGCCACGATCATCTTCGAGAACGACTCGGACGATCCGCAGACCGAGTCGGACGCGGAGTATCGCGCGCGCATCAACAAGCAGTGGGTCGGCATCGAGAAACTGCAGGGCACGTATCCGTTCACGCTCGATCGCAGCGTGAAGGCCTTTCGCCTGAACACCTTCCTGCACGAGCTCATCAAGCCGGAATTCCGCAAGCAGTTCCTCGCAGACCCGGAGCCGCTGTTCCAGCAGTACGAGCTCACCGAGCAGGAACGCGACATGGTCCGCCGTCGGGACTGGCGCGCGCTCATCCAGTACGGCGTCATCTTCTTCCTGCTCGAGAAGCTCGGCGCTGTGGTGGGCACGACCAACCTGCACATCTATGCCGCGATGCGCGGCCAGTCGCTGGAGGACTTCCAGAAGACCCGCAACGCGCAGGTCCTCTACTCCGTGGCCGGCCAGGACGAAGGCAAGAAGGACTGGGATTCGAAGCAGGCGCAGCGTTGAGTCCGTAGCCTGCGCCGGGTCAGTCGGCCGCCATGGAGCGCGCAGCTCCACTTTGTGGCGGCCGATGCGGAAAGTGGCTGAACTCGATCACCGTCTTCTGGCGCTTCTTCGTCGGAACGGGATTCGCCAGCACGTGGAAATAGCGCTGAGGGGCGCGCGCCGTCAGCAACGATGAGCCGTACTCCGTCTCCGCGGCCCGCAGGTCATACCCCATGGCGTGAATCAGCGTCGCGAAGATCTGTTCATGGCTCGCCCGGTCTTTCAACACGGCCGCCGCCGCCCTCGCCTGCCGCGCGAGTGTCGTGTTGCCGGTCAGCAGAACGAGCGGCACGCTCGACTCCTGCCACACCGGCACGGCATTGCAGTGAGGGGAGCCTTCGCCGAATCGCTCACCATGATCCGACGTATAGAGGACCAGGGCACGCCCGAGCGCCGCATCTTTCAACGCGATGTCCAGGAAGGCACCGCTCGTGTACCAGACCGCAAGGGCATGGTGCTCCTCGGCCGTCGTGGCACCGGGGAAGCGATCCAGCGGATAGCGCCGCGAGTATGGGAAGTGGCTGCCTCGCTTGTTGATGTAGACGAAGCGCCGCCCGGGCTGCTCCATCAGCTCGTGGAGCACGCGCGCGATCACCAGATCGGTGTCGAACCCTTCGTCGATGCCGATCTGGCGATCGATGAGAGCGGCCTCCTTGCCCCGCATGTAGTTCTGATACGAGCCGCTGCGCTGGCCGTCGATGAGAATCGTCTCGTATCCCGCGGCCCGCGCGTAGGACCAGATCGTGGGCGTGAGGCGCGGGTCCGCCCCGGCCAGCATCTGCTTCGCGCGCAAGCCCCAGCGCAACATGCTATTCGTGGATGCAGAACAATTTCCGAGCGATGCGGCTTCGCCGAAGTCGATGCCGTCCCAGCTCGACCAGCCGGCCCGCAGCTGGGTCACGTACGCCTCGTACGTCACACTCTCGTCGACCACGAGGATGACCTGGTCCACCTCCGGCGGGCCCGCAGGTTGCATGTCCACGGATGGGATGTCCGGGCTCGGCTGGAGGATCACCCCTGCCCCGTAGACGAGCAGATTGCTCTCCACCGGAATGTATGGCTTGAAGCCGTGATATAGCGCAAGCCCGCTCGCCATGTAGAGGAACGCGGCGCCGACCGCCACGGGCACGGACTTCAGTTGCTCGCGGAACCGCGCACGCGCGACGCGTGCCACGCACACCATCGGAACGAGCGAAGCGATGGAGATGGCGAGATTCCGCGCAAACGGGGCGGAGAACTGGTCCACTGCATTCCTCGCTTCCCGCATCTCCCACAGCAGCCATTCGGCGCTCTGCTGATTCACGACCTTGAGGTCGAGCAGCTCCATCGCGAGACGGTTCGTGGTGACGATGACCACGAGCAGCACTACGGCGCCGAGCAGCAGGTACCGATGCAGCGACATGAGCAGAGCGCCGAAACTCACGCCCGCCACTGCATACAGCAGCAGGTAGGCGATCACCGAAACCGGTGATGCCTTCCACATCAGAGACAGATGCGGCCAGAGCGTGCTCAGGTTCAATACTGCGTAGGCGCAGAGTGCTGCCGCGATCAGCGGCGCCGCAGCCTTCGTCCGAGCGCGCACCGTGCGCCAGCGCGAACGATGTCTCGACGCGTCGTCACTGGCCACCGCGACCGGAACACGAAGGTCTTCGCGCACGTGCAATACCAGGATGAGACCTGCGGGATCTTGTTCTTTGCCCGCGCAGTTTGTAACGCGACTGAAATATCTGGCCAGGGAAAACTGCCGCGCACGGCGAGTACGAAGGTCCAATATCGAGTGGCGCAGCGCGCGCGTAGCTTGTGTTGGTTTGCTGCGCGTCGGCGTTCACCGCGACGCAGGAAAGCGTCAGCGATTGTCACGATGGCGGGAACGTTGCGGCCGGCCGCTTCCAGCCAGGGCGCTGAAGGCGAGCGCCGTTCACGGCGCCCGCCTCAGCTTCGAGACAGATCAGAAGTTCATCTTCATGCCCGCGTAGAAACGCCGCCCGAGCAGGTCATAGAAGCCCGCCACGGTCTGGCCGCTGGCATTGGTGACGCCTTCCTCCCGCCCCACGATCTCCGGTTGCCGATCGAACAGGTTGTCCACGCCCGCGCGGAACGAGAGCGTGCTGTTGACGTTCCAGGTGCCGAAGAGGCTGAACAGGTCATACGTGCCCGCACCCTGCACTGGTGTGTCCGGGTTGATGACCCAGGCAGCGTTGTGGATGGAAGGCAGATGCTGCCAGTTCAATCCCACGCTCCAGTTCGGCGCGAGGTACGAGAACGTGCTGTACGTACGATAGAGGTACTGACCGGTCTGCAGTCCTCCGCCCGCCACCTGCCCGAAGGCGTCCTTGTTCTGCTGTTTGGGCGAATCTGGTGTGGCCTGGGTGGTGAAGTCGAGCAGGTAGTTCACCGACAGGTTCACGGCCAGCGTGCCCGGTGCGGACACACCCATGTCCGAAAGATCCGCGCGCCAGCTGAGCTGCATGTCGATGCCGGAGGTCTTGGTGAGACCCAGGTTCTCCATTGGCGCGGTCACCTGGAGGCGGCCGCCGGTGATGGGGTCGCGCTGGATCAGGCGGCAATAGCCGTTCGGGTCGTCGAGGGAATACGTGGGGTTGGCAACCCCGTCAGCGTTGAAGCAGCCACGGTAGATCGTGGTGGAGGCGAGCGGCCCGATGGTGTCGTTGATCTCCACGCTGTAGTAGTCGATCGCGGCAGTCGTGCGGCTCCACAACGGGCTGTCGAACGGCAGACGCAGCACCGTGCCGATCGTCATCGTGTCGGCCTTCTCGGGCTTCAGGGCCACGTTGCCTGAACGCGCTTCACGCTCGAAGGGGAAGTTCGGTCCGTTCTGGCCGAGGAAGCCATTCGGGTCGATGTCGAAGAGCGAGGTGCCCGAGCCGATGATGGCCGAGCACAGCGCCTGCACCTGCGCGCGGTTCGGGTTGCTCGCCACGTTGCCGTAGGCCGCGGCTGTCGTGATGGTGCACGGGTCGCGATCGGGCTGTGACACCACCGCCTGGGTGACGCCCAGGTACAGCTCCGCGATGTTCGGT
>Ga0160467_100173_pt1 | contig 89497 bp, 87 predicted proteins | sample HID1972I_E11MG_FD_108221 | JGI IMG/M metagenome (GOLD analysis project Ga0160467, IMG submission 108221) | Enriched pill bug-associated microbial communities from UW Madison campus, WI, USA - HID1972I_E11 MG | ecosystem: Host-associated > Arthropoda: Insects > Digestive system > Unclassified ... | reverse complement strand
GGCAACAGCGCGGTGGTCCCACCTGACCCCATGCCGAACTCAGAAGTGAAACGCCGTAGCGCCGATGGTAGTGTGGGGTCTCCCCATGCGAGAGTAGGGAACTGCCAGGCATCAAACAAGTAAAAAACCCCGACCGAAAGGCCGGGGTTTTTTGCGTTTATGCGTCATAAAATTCCTGCATGATCTCTGCGTTCTCAATATTGAACCCGATTAACGCTCCCGCTAAAAATTTATCAGACTCGCTGCTGCGCTACCCATTGCTCAACAAAATCGGCTATCTGACTGATATTATTAAGATCCAATAATGGGCAAAGCGTATCAATCGGTGTGTCACTGGCAATGGCGACGACATATTCGTCGAGAGTAAGTTCTTCAATCGTGTGAGACGCACCTTGTCGGAAGAGCATAATTTTCGCGACAGGCTCGTGTTTAAATCCTTCAACCAGCACCAGATCCAGCGTTGAAAGATCCATGCGGCTAACCAGATACTGCAAATCAGGCTCTTCAGCTTCTGGCGTTTCCGTCATTAATGCCCAGCGCTGTGCACTGGCTACCAGCGTTTGGGCCGCTCCTGCCTTGCGTAGTTCATAGCTGTCTTTCCCCGGCGTGTCGACATCCATCCGATGATGAGTATGTTTGATTAGGCCTGGGCGTAAACCGCGAGCACACAGTTCCATGATCAGCGCTTTCAATAAGGTCGTTTTTCCCGTACCGCTCCACGCGGAAATAGCCAGAACCGGCGTCATAATTTCACCTGCATGTTTTGCAAATCGTCGAGCGTATTCACGTTGATAAATGCGGCTTTGGCATCGCTAAAATCAACGCGATGACCACCACACTGCTGAAGAAAGACCATCACCCGGCGTTCTCCGGTCTCGAGATATTTTTCCAGGGCCGGGACTACGCTACGGTGAATAAGAGAAACAGCGGGATGATCGCGTTCACCGTCGTATGCCCATACCACCGGTGATAGAGCTTTAAACTGCAAAAAACGATCGGTCAGAAATGTAGGGACAAAGGGCGTATCGCACGGGCAAAACAGAAACCACTCGCCCGGTAATTGCTGCATTGCAGAGAGCATTCCTGCAAGAGGACCGGGGTAATCCGGTAAAGTGTCCTCCACGACGACATGGCCATGGGAACGGTAAATCTCCAGGGAACGATTAGCGCTAATAGCCAGCGTTTCTGTTTGTGCTGAAAGCGTAGCGGCGACGTATTGCCACAGCGGAATACCGTTAAGTTTCTGTAATCCTTTATCGATACCGCCCATTCGGCTTGCCTTTCCGCCCGCCAGCACGACGCCAGTTATCTCCAGATGCTGATTCACGAATATCGCCTCTTTTATTGTGGGTTTGACCCTGCTAACGTGTGACTGTTAAGCGTAAGGAGCAAATAAATGAAATGTAAACGTCTGAATGAAGTGATTGAGCTTCTCCAGCCAGCCTGGCAAAAAGAGCCCGAGCTGAATCTGATGCAATTCTTACAGAAACTGGCGAAGGAGTCAGGTTTTGACGGTGAGCTGGCGGATCTTTCCGATGATATTCTAATTTATCATCTGAAAATGCGCGATTCCGCGAAAGATGCCGCTATCCCGGGCATTAAGAAAGATTATGAAGAAGATTTTAAAACCGCACTGCTCCGCGCTCGCGGCGTAATTAAAGAGTAAAAGCTTGTAAGAGGTGCGACCGAAAAGGCTGTGAAATGATATCCTGAATTATTCGCAGTAATTTCCGGATAATCGGATGAACGATAAGGCTTTTACTTTCCAGACTCTACACCCGGATACCATCGTTGATGCACTTTTTGATCAGGGTATTCGGGTGGATTCAGGTTTGACTCCACTCAACAGCTACGAGAACCGCGTCTGGCAATTTCAGGATGAAGACCGACGTCGCTTCGTCGTGAAATTCTATCGTCCACAGCGCTGGACCGCAGACCAAATCCTTGAAGAGCACCAGTTCGCGCAGGACTTACAGGCCGATGATGTGCCTGTTGCGGCACCGATTGCATTTGAGGGTGAAACACTGCTGAGCCAACAAGGGTTTTCCTTTGCGGTTTTCCCAAGCGTCGGCGGACGTCAGTTTGAACCTGATAACCTCGACCAGATGGAATGGGTTGGCCGCTCATTGGGACGCCTTCATCAGACTGGTCGCAAGAAGTTGTTTACCGCGCGCCCGGACATCGGCCTACAGGAATACTTACTGGAACCCCGCCTGGTTTTTGAAACTACGCCGCTGGTTCCATCTTCTCTGAAAGCCGATTTCCTCGCTGCCACAGACAAGCTGATTGATGCCGTCATGCAGCAATGGCACACTCGTTTTACATCTCTGAGACTTCATGGCGATTGCCATGCCGGTAATATTCTCTGGCGCGATGGGCCGATGTTTGTCGATCTTGATGATGCCCGAAATGGACCGGCTGTTCAGGACTTGTGGATGCTGTTGCACGGCGATCGCGCCGAACGATTAATGCAGCTTGATACCATTCTTGAAGCCTATGAAGAGTTCAGCACGTTCGATACCGCTGAGCTTTCCTTCATTGAACCGCTACGCGCCATGCGTATGGTTTACTACCTGGCGTGGTTAATCCGCCGCTGGGGCGATCCGGCCTTTCCCGTTAATTTTCCCTGGCTTGCCGAGGAAGATAACTGGCGCAGGCAAACCCAAATGTTCCTGGAACAAGTCAGAGTTCTCCAGGAGCCACCATTACAATTAACGCCAATGTATTAACAGACATTTTCAGGAGAGAGTTAACAATGAAAAAGATTTTTCTGGCGCTGGCAGGCATGGTACTGGCATTCAGCGCCGCCGCTGCGCAAATCACTGATGGCAAACAATACTCCACGCTGGAGAAGCCTGTTGCTGGTGAACCACAGGTTCTGGAGTTCTTCTCATTCTATTGCCCGCACTGTTATGAGTTTGAGCAGGTGCTTCACGTCTCCGATACCGTGAAGAAGAAACTGCCTGAAGGCACAAAAATGACCAAGTACCACGTTGAGTTCCTGGGCCCACTGGGCAAAGAGCTGACTCAGGCGTGGGCTGTCGCTATGGCGCTGGGTGTGGAAGATAAGATTACCGCCCCAATGTTTGAAGCCGTGCAGAAGACCCAGACCGTACAAACTGTTGCTGACATCCGTCAGGTCTTCGTAGATGCAGGCATTAAAGGCGAAGATTATGACGCAGCCTGGAACAGCTTCGTGGTGAAATCCATCGTTGCTCAGGAAGAAAAAGCTGCCGCCGATCTCCAACTGCAGGGGGTTCCGGCGATGTACGTCAATGGTAAATATCAGCTGAACCCGCAGGGTATGGATACCAGCAACATGGATGTCTTCGTGCAGCAATATGCCGACACCGTGAAGCAATTGGTTGAGAAGAAATAAAAAAAACGCCGGTCACTGACCGGCGTTATTATTTCTGTGCACAGAAATATCAGAAGGCTAATGACGTAAATTCATTTCACACTTGCCGCCGCTTTCATCTCTTCGATTCGTGCATCTTTTTCCGTCCATAGGGTATTCAGCCATCGCTGAAAACCACGCTTAAAGTTCTTATCGTTCACGTAATCGCCATGCAGCTCTTCTGCCACAGGAACCAGATCCACGCGGACGACAATGCGGGTTAACTTCCCGCTCAGCATATCGAAAAAGGGCGTGCGATCGTTTTCTGGATAGCACAGCGTGACATTCATTAGCTTATCGAACTGGCTTCCCAGCACGTTCAGGGCCATCGCGATCCCGGCAGCCTTCGGCGGCAGAAGGTGCTTATAAGGTGAGCGCGTTTCAATGCGCTTTTCTTCCGTAAATCGAGAGCCTTCGACGAAATTCACAATGGTGGTGGGATGAGTGCGGAATTTCTCGCATGAACGACGCGTGGTTTCCACATCTTTCCCACGACGTTCCGGATGGCGAATCAAATAACCCCTGGAATAGCGGCGCATAAAGGGCATATCCAGCGCCCAACAGGCCAGACCGATAAACGGAACCCAGGCCAGCTGCTGCTTCAAAAAGTATTTATTCATCGGGATATGCTTGCGGAATAAAACGCACAGCACAACGATGTCTGCCCAGCTGTGGTGATTACAGATAAGCAGATACCAGTTCTTCTTGTTCAGCCCTTCAAGACCTTCGACATCCCACTTCAGCCACGGATTCAGATGAAGTAATAACGCAAGGCCAGAACACCAGCAGTACATCATCAGGTTGCAAAACGCCGAGACGGAACGCCATACCACGGGAATGGGAAGCAACAGTTTAATAATGCCCGCCAGAATGATTGGCACGGAGCAGGCAATGGTCACGATAATTGTAAGGGCGATACTCAGCAAAAGCGTCATCGCAGCGAGTAATCTCGACATAATCAATTTATTCAGATAGTTAATTGTATAAAGTGCGGCTTAGACAGGCACAAGAGGCTGATTTTACCAGAAATAACCCCTGAAGACGGGTCCTGGCAGAGTAGAAAAATATCGAATAGTTATATCCACATGGCGCAAATTGTCACCAATAGTGGGTTAAATGACATTGATCAAAGGTAACGCAATGAAAAATATAACAAATATTGTTACATGGAATCACGGCTGACCAGGATTTATTCGATGGAATAAATCTATGCACAAACTTATCCACAGAACAAGGTTGCGAGCGATCCCGAGGATCTACAAAACTTTTAGCGCAATAACGGCGAAAAACTCATGTTTTAGCTCTGTCTGTGGCATCCTTTAGCCTTAATCAGATAAACAGGCACGGAAATTATGGTTCAGATCCAAGAAAACCCTCTCATCCTGGTTGATGGCTCCTCTTATCTCTACCGCGCATACCACGCGTTTCCTCCGCTGACGAACAGCGCAGGTGAACCGACGGGCGCCATGTACGGCGTACTGAATATGCTGCGCAGCCTGATCATGCAGTATCAACCAACGCATGCGGCGGTTGTCTTTGATGCCAAGGGCAAAACTTTCCGTGACGAACTGTTCGAACATTACAAATCTCATCGTCCGCCGATGCCTGACGACCTTCGTGCGCAGATTGAACCGCTGCACGCGATGGTCAAGGCGATGGGCCTGCCGTTACTGGCGGTTTCAGGCGTTGAGGCTGATGACGTGATTGGCACCCTGGCGCGTGAAGCCGAAAAAGCGGGCCGTCCGGTGCTGATCAGCACCGGTGATAAAGACATGGCCCAGTTGGTCACGCCTGAGATAACGCTCATCAATACCATGACGAATACCGTGCTTGGTCCGGAAGAAGTGGTTACCAAATACGGCGTGCCACCAGAGCTGATTATCGATTTCCTCGCCCTGATGGGTGACTCCTCGGATAACATTCCAGGTGTTCCTGGCGTGGGCGAGAAAACGGCACAGGCGCTGCTACAAGGGCTGGGCGGTCTGGATACGCTGTATGCCGAGCCGGAGAAAATCGCCGGGCTCACCTTCCGTGGCGCGAAAACAATGGCCGCGAAGCTCGAGCAGAATAAAGAGATGGCCTATCTCTCCTACAAGCTTGCGACCATCAAAACCGACGTTGAACTGGAATTAACCTGCGATCAGCTTGAGGTTCAGGAGCCAGCTGCCGATGAACTGCTCAGTATGTTTAAGCAGTATGAGTTCAAGCGCTGGATTACGGACGTTGAAGCCGGGAAATGGATGCAGGCCAAAGGTGGAAAAGCATCAGCAAAACCGCTGGCTGCAGCCGCCGCTGCGGTGGAAGAAGAACCTGAAGAGCCAGCAACCGCGCTCTCTTCGGAAAACTACGTCACTATTCTCGATGAAGCAACGCTCACTCAGTGGATTGAAAAACTGAAGAAAGCGCCAGTCTTTGCGTTCGATACTGAAACTGACAGCCTCGACAACGTCTCCGCCAATATGGTTGGTCTGTCGTTTGCCGCAGAGCCGGGCGAAGCAGCCTACGTTCCGGTAGCACATGATTATATTGATGCGCCGGAGCAGCTCTCACTTGAGCGCGTGCTGGAGTTGATGAAGCCGCTGCTGGAAGATGATAAGAGTCTGAAAGTCGGCCAGAACCTGAAATACGATCGCGGCATCCTGGCGAACTACGGCATTGAGCTACGTGGTATTGCGTTCGATACCATGCTGGAGTCCTACACGCTCGACAGCGTGGCCGGTCGTCATGACATGGACAGCCTCTCTGATCGCTGGTTAAAACACAAAACCATCACTTTCGAAGAAATCGCCGGTAAGGGGAAAAATCAGCTCACCTTTAATCAGATTGCCCTTGAAGAAGCGGGTCGTTATGCGGCAGAAGACGCCGACGTCACGCTGCAGCTGCATCTGAAAATGTGGCCAAAACTGCAAAAGCAGGAAGGCCCGCTGAATGTTTTCCAGAATATCGAAATGCCGTTAGTGCCCGTCCTTTCTCGTGTAGAACGTAATGGGGTCAATATCGACCCAGACGTGCTGCACAACCATTCGGCGGAACTCGCGACGCGTCTGGTTGAGCTTGAGCAAAAAGCTCACGAGATAGCGGGTGAGGCATTTAATCTGTCCTCGCCAAAACAGCTGCAGACTATTCTGTTTGAAAAGCAGGGGATTAAGCCGCTGAAGAAAACCCCAGGCGGTGCGCCGTCCACCTCTGAAGAGGTGCTGGAAGAGCTGGCGCTGGATTACCCGCTGCCGAAAGTTATCCTCGAATATCGTGGGCTGGCGAAACTGAAATCGACCTACACCGACAAGCTACCGCTGATGATCAATGCGAAAACGGGCCGCGTACACACGTCCTACCACCAGGCGGTTGCAGCGACGGGACGTTTGTCTTCTACCGAGCCGAATCTGCAAAACATCCCGGTGCGTAATGAAGAAGGGCGTCGTATTCGTCAGGCGTTTGTCGCACCAGAGGATTATCTGATCGTTTCCGCGGACTACTCGCAAATTGAGCTGCGTATCATGGCTCATCTCTCACGCGATAAAGGCCTGCTAACGGCTTTTGCTGAAGGTAAAGATATTCACCGTGCTACCGCGGCGGAAGTTTTTGGTCTGCCGTTAGATAGCGTCAGTAACGAACAGCGTCGCAGCGCGAAGGCGATCAACTTCGGCCTGATTTATGGTATGAGTGCGTTCGGTCTTTCCCGTCAGCTGAATATTCCGCGCAAAGAGTCCCAGAAGTACATGGATCTCTACTTTGAGCGCTATCCTGGCGTGCGTGAATATATGGAACGCACGCGCGAGCAGGCCAAAGAACAGGGTTATGTTGAAACGCTGGAAGGGCGTCGTCTGTATCTGCCGGACATCAAATCCAGCAATGCGGCCCGTCGAGCAGGCGCAGAGCGTGCGGCGATTAACGCCCCGATGCAGGGCACGGCGGCAGATATCATCAAACGTGCCATGATTGCGGTCGATGCCTGGTTGCTGAAAGAGCAGCCGCGCGTGCGAATGATCATGCAGGTGCACGATGAACTGGTGTTCGAAGTGCATAAAGACGATCTCGATGCGGTCACGAAGAAAGTCCATGAGCTGATGGAAAACAGCACGACGCTCGATGTTCCATTGCTGGTGGAAGTGGGCAGCGGCGTTAACTGGGATCAGGCGCACTAAGCGTCTGTCTCAGGCCAAATATTCGCCAAAATCCGCGCTTTTAAGCCCAGTGATTTCGTCGGGACTTTTTGTAAGTAAGCAACATAACTTATAGCGTTTTGTGATGATCATCGGAATTCGCTATGTAAGAAGTGAAAAAAAACTACAAAAAGTGCTTTCTGGGCTCATGAAAAAAGAGTAGAGTTAATCGCGTAGGGTACAGAGGTAAGATGTTCTATCTTTCAGACCTTTTACTTCACGTAATCGGATTTGGCTGAATATTTAGCCGCCCCAGTCAGTAATGACTGGGGCGTTTTTTATTGCGCGAAAGAAAACAAAAAGCGCGGAGAGTTCCGCGCTTATCAGGGTAATTCGCCGGTCAGAATTATTCCCCGCCGGTCTCTTCCTCTGGCTCTTCCTGAGGCGCAATTTCGCTGTACCAGGTATCGAGTTTCTTACGCAATAAATCTACGCCAATTTTCTTCAGTGAAGAAAACGCTTCAACCTGAATATCACCATTAAAGGCCTGCACGGCTTCGCGCACCATATTCAGCTGCGCTTTACGCGCGCCGCTTGCCAGTTTGTCGGCTTTGGTCAGCAGCACCAACACTTCAATATTGCTGTCGACGGCCCATTCGATCATCTGCTTATCAAGGTCTTTCAGCGGATGGCGAATATCCATCAGCACGACTAACCCTTTCAGGCACAGGCGTTTTTCCAGGTATTCACCCAGTGCACGCTGCCATTTAAGCTTCATCTCTTCCGGTACTTCTGCATAACCGTAACCCGGTAAGTCGACAACGCGTTTGCCTTCAGCGACTTCAAACAGGTTAATGAGCTGAGTACGGCCCGGCGTTTTGGACGTACGTGCCAGGCTTTTCTGATTGGTCAGGGTATTCAGGGCGCTCGATTTACCTGCATTGGAGCGACCGGCAAATGCCACTTCAATTCCGGTATCGGACGGTAAGTGGCGAATATCAGGCGCACTGAGAACAAAATGCGTCTGTTGATAGTTCAGGTTAGTCAAAGGATCGTCTCCATAAAATCGGGCTATGGCGGGGAGTATACCTGAACAATGGCAAAAGGCGGTGTTTGTCGAATAAGGGGGTGTGAGCATTACCCCTTCTCTTTGTAGGATATTTGCCATCATTACTATGCGAACTTTCAGAGAAGTTGCAGGTGCTATTTTGTATGATTCTAATTAAATCAATTGATTAGATTTTAGTATTATTCCGAAATGACATTTTTATGCCCGATAGCGGCTTGAGTGTTAAGGATAAAACGGTAAAGTACACCCCATCAGGCGAGGATGCCGAAAAGGATAAGAACTCAGGACGAGGGTCAGGAGCGCCAGGAGGCGAAGACAAAGGAATTGCCAGGAGGCAAACGTCTGGAGACGTCGAAAAAGGATCAGGAAGAAGACATGGAGTGTTCTGCGCCAAGGGAAAAACAGGGTGAGTTGGTGGCAAACAGGGATTGTAAGACCCGTAATGGGTTGTGAGTCAGGAAAAAAGGCGACAGATTACTCTGTCGCCTTTTTTCTTTGTCTGCTTTCTGCTAGATTCCGGCTCAATTCTATACTGTAGTAAACAACGTAAAGAAACCCATCATCATGAAAAAACCAACATCCGCACCGCGTAGCACAGCACCTGGAAAAGCCCGTCGTAAGACGCGTGAAGAGCTTGATCAGGAAGCGCGTGACCGTAAACGTACCAAAAAGCATCGTGGTCACGCAGCAGGCAGCCGCGCGAGTGGCGGTGAGGCTGGCACTGGTGGCAAGAAACAGGGCCAACAGAAAGATCCACGTATTGGCAGTAAAACTCCGATTCAGCTGGGCGCTGTCGAGCGTCCGGTAACCCGGCAGCAAAAACCGAAGAGCGAGAAACCTATGCTTTCACCGCAGGCCGAGCTGGATTTACTGGAAAACGATGAGCGCCTGGACGCGCTACTGGAACGTCTCGAGAAGGGCGAAGCCCTTAGCGCCGAAGAACAAACCTGGGTTGACGCAAAACTCGACCGCATTGATGCGCTGATGCAAGAGCTGGGTCTTTCTTACGACGACGATGAAGACGAAGAAGAAGACGAAGGCAAAGAAGACATGATGCGTTTGCTGAAAGGCGGAAACTAACGTTTGCACCCCTTCGGACTGCCTGTCCAGCTTATAACCCTTTTGGTTATGTGTTATCTGGGGTGGTTATTCGTTAAACTACGACGGTTGTCGCGGCGTCAGCATTGGCTGCGCAACCGGCTGAGTACCCGAATTACGGGTCAGCCGGCACGCCGTCGTCGTTCGCGATACCACCGGAAGGAGTAAGCATGTCTGAGCAGTTAATCGACTGGGATTTGGCCCTGATCCAGAAGTACAACTATTCCGGGCCACGTTATACCTCATACCCCACCGCGCTGGAATTTTCCGACGCGTTCGGCGAAACCGACTTTCAACAGGCAGTTGCCCGTTATCCTGAACGTCCGCTGTCGCTGTACGTTCACATCCCGTTTTGCCATAAGCTCTGCTACTTCTGCGGCTGCAATAAGATTGTCACCCGCCAGCAGCACAAAGCCGATCAGTACCTCGACGCGCTGGAACAGGAAATTGTCCACCGTGCGCCATTGTTTGCCGGCCGCAAGGTCAGCCAGCTGCACTGGGGCGGCGGGACGCCAACCTATCTGAACAAAGCGCAAATCAGCCGCCTGATGCAGCTCCTGCGCGGGCATTTTGATTTTATTGCGGATGCTGAGATTTCCATTGAGGTCGACCCGCGTGAAATCGAACTGGACGTGCTGGATCACTTGCGCAGCGAAGGTTTTAACCGTCTGAGTATGGGCGTGCAGGACTTCAATAAAGAGGTTCAGCGCCTGGTAAACCGTGAGCAGGACGAAGAATTTATCTTTGCATTGCTGAACCGCGCCCGCGAGATTGGCTTCACGTCGACCAATATCGACCTGATTTACGGCCTGCCGAAGCAAACGCCGGAGAGCTTTGCCTTCACCCTTAAGCGGGTCGCAGAGCTGAATCCCGACCGTCTGAGCGTGTTTAACTACGCACACATGCCGACGTTGTTCGCGGCACAGCGTAAAATCAAAGATGAAGATTTACCGTCGGCTCAGCAAAAGCTCGATATCCTGCAGGAAACCATCACTTTGCTGACCGAAACCGGTTATCAGTTTATCGGTATGGACCATTTTGCGCGCCCTGGTGACGAGCTGGCGATTGCCCAGCGCGAAGGCGTACTGCACCGCAATTTCCAGGGTTACACCACCCAGGGCGACAGCGATTTGTTGGGGCTCGGTGTTTCAGCCATCAGCATGATTGGCGACAGCTATGCGCAGAACCAGAAAGAGCTGAAGCGCTATTATCAGCAGGTAGACGAAAGTGGGAACGCGCTGTGGCGCGGCATTGCGCTCACCCAGGACGACTGCATTCGCCGCGATGTGATCAAAGCGCTGATTTGTAACTTCCGCCTGGATTTTGCTGACGTCGAGTCGCAGTGGGCATTAGATTTCCAGCAATACTTTGCCGAAGATTTAACGCTGCTGGCGCCACTGGCGAAAGATGGGCTGGTGGACGTGAATGCGCAAGGTATTCAGGTGACGGCGAAAGGGCGGTTGCTGATCCGCAACATCTGCATGTGTTTTGATACCTATCTGCGCCAGAAAGCGCGGATGCAGCAGTTCTCACGCGTGATATAAAAAACGGGCCATTCGGCCCGTTTCACTATCAGCAATCTCAAACGGACTATTCCATTCCCAACTCTTTCAGCTTACGGGTCAGGGTATTTCGTCCCCAACCAAGCAAGCGCGCGGCTTCCTGTTTGTGCCCCTGAGTGTGACGCAGGGCGGTGGTCAGCAGCGTACGCTCCATTTCCGGTTGCGCTTCTGAGAGCAGGTTTTGATGACCGGAACGCAGTGCGCGGTCAGCCCACTGGGCCAGCAGCGTTGCCCAACTGTCAGGCAGCGAATGAGATGGGCTGTCCGGCACGCTGCTTTCAAACAGCTCTGCGGGCAGATCCTGAATCAGCACTTCCTGACCCGCGGCCATCACCGTCAGCCATCGACAGGTGTTTTCCAGCTGGCGTACGTTCCCTGGCCACGCGAGGCGCGTTAATGCGGCTTCGGTTTCGGCATGAAGCTGTTTGGCTTCAACGCCAAGCTCGCGGGCCGCATCCTGCAAGAAATGACGCGCCAGGCGCGGAATGTCTTCCCGGCGTTCGCGCAGCGGTGGCAGATGCACCCGGATGACGTTCAGGCGGTGGAATAAATCCTCACGGAATTTACCTTCCTGTACGCGCAGCTCAAGGTTCTGGTGAGTTGCCGCAATGATGCGGACATCCACTTTCACCGGTGCATAGCCGCCTACGCGATAAAACTGACCGTCGGCCAGCACGCGGAGCAGACGCGTCTGCACATCCAGCGGCATATCGCCGATTTCATCTAAGAACAACGTCCCGCCGTCGGCCTGTTCAAAGCGGCCCTGACGAATGGTATTCGCCCCGGTAAACGCGCCTTTTTCGTGGCCAAACAGCTCAGACTCGATCAAATCCTTAGGAATTGCCGCCATGTTCAGCGCGATGAAAGGGGATTTCGCGCGCGGGCTGTGTCGATGCAAGGCATGAGCAACCAGTTCTTTACCGGTGCCGGATTCACCGTTGATTAGCACGCTGATAGACGAACGGGAAAGACGGCCGATGATACGGAATACGTCCTGCATCGCGGGCGCTTCGCCAATAATGTCCGTTGTCGGCCCGTTGACCTGCACGTTACGCGGCTGCTGCTGTTCCTGATAGTGGCTGATCGCACGTTCGACCAGCGCTACCGCTTCGTCGATATCAAACGGCTTCGGCAGGTAGTCGAAAGCCCCTTGCTGGTAGGCGCTTACGGCAGCATCCAGATCGGAATGGGCCGTCATTATGATGACCGGCAGCATCGGATGGCGCTGTTTAATCTGTTTGAGCAATGCCAGTCCGTCCATGCCAGGCATTCGGATATCAGACAGCAGTACGTCTGGCGTTTTACTGGCCAGCGCGTCGAGTACTTCGCTACCACTTTCAAACGTGGTGCAGGTTAATCCTGCCCCGGTGAGCGCGCGTTCAAGCACCCAACGGATGGAACTATCGTCATCAACGATCCAGACTATCCCTCGTTGCATAAAATGCACCTCTATTTCCGAATGGGCAGGTAAACCGAAAATTCTGTATGGCCCGGCCAACTGTTGAACTCAATTTTACCGGAGTGTTGATCGATCAAGCTGCGGGCAATGGATAAGCCCAGACCGGTGCCGCCTTCGCGCCCACTGACCATCGGATAAAACAGCGTATCCTGTAGGTGAGAGGGGATGCCCGGTCCATTGTCTTCTACGTCGATGCGGGCGGTAAGACGGTAACGTACCCCGTGGAGCGTTAACTGGAACGCGGTACGGGTACGCAGAATAATTTCGCCGCCTTCCGGGCCCAGTGCCTGTAGGGCATTACGCACGATATTCAGTAAAACTTGCTCTATCTGGTCGGGATCGTGCGGTAATTCCGGCAAGCTTGGATCGTAATCGCGTGTTAAACGCACGTTGTCCGGAAGCTCCATCGACACCAGTTTCACCACACGCTCAGCTACTTTGTGAATGCTTTCAGTAACATGCATTCCGGGCTGCTGTGGACCAAGAAGCCTGTCCACCAGATTGCGCAGGCGATCGGCCTGCTCAATGATAACTTTGGTGTATTCCAGCAGTGACGGGTCGGGCAACGCTTTACTCAAAAGCTGAGCCGCGCCACGCAGGCCGCCAAGCGGGTTCTTGATTTCATGGGCCAGACCACGCACCAAATCGCGCGCAGCCACCTGCTGAGCGTGCTGCAGCTGTTCCTGGCTCAGACGACGCTGGTTATCCATCGGCGCCATCTCGAGCAGGATAAGGCCGTCAGGCAGCCGCTGAGCGGTCAACGACAGAATATGCGAGCGGCCATCAATGACCAGCGTCACTTCGTTGTCCGTGAAACCCTGTCCTGCCAGCAGACTTTCCTGCATCAGCTCAATGTTCAGGGAGAAATAACTCAACAGATCCGGCAGCGGTGTACCGAATAATTTACGCGAACTCTGGGCGAGCAGCTGCTGCGCTGCCGGGTTGGCGTAATGAACCGCCAGCTCGTCATCGACCAGTAGGATACTGTTGATTAAAGAATTGAGGATCTGCCCAGCATCGGGCAGCACGCCTGTTGCCATCCGGCAGTCTCCTGAAAGGTGTGCACCAATTTAGTGCATTATAGCGGTTTTCTTCCGCAAAGCGCCTGATATCAGACTGTTGCTGGAGAAAAAAGCCCATCCTAAGATGGGCCAAAAGTTTCCACGGCAACTCAATCTCCGAGTCCTTCACGCTGCAACGGTGTTGGCTACCTTCGTTCGCCCAAATCACTTAGTGGACTAAGCTCATTGGGACTTACTCAGTTGCCGCCTTGTTACAACGCGAAAATCATCGGAGATGACTAACTTCTTAAACGCTGTAGTACAGCTCGAACTCTACCGGATGCGGAGTCATGCGAACGCGGTCGTTTTCTTCAACGCGCAGGGCGATGTAAGCATCGATCGCTTCGTCAGTGAACACGCCGCCCGCAGTCAGGAACTCGCGGTCTTCGTTCAGGCAGTTCAGTGCTTCTTCCAGAGAACCTGCAACCTGTGGGATCTCTTTCGCTTCTTCTGGCGGCAGGTCGTACAGGTTTTTGTCCATTGCTTCGCCTGGGTGGATCTTGTTCTTGATACCGTCAAGCCCAGCCATCAGCAGAGCTGCGAAGCACAGGTACGGGTTAGCCGCTGGGTCCGGGAAGCGCACTTCGATACGACGTGCTTTCGGAGACGCAACCACTGGGATACGGATAGAGGCAGAACGGTTACGGGCAGAGTAAGCCAGCATAACCGGTGCTTCGTAACCCGGGACCAGACGCTTGTAGGAGTTGGTGGTTGGGTTCGCCAGGGCGTTGATCGCTTTAGCGTGTTTGATTACGCCACCGATGTAGAACAGTGCCTGCTCAGACAGACCTGCATATTTGTCACCAGAGAACAGGTTGGTACCGTTCTTGGACAGGGACATGTGGCAGTGCATACCGGAACCGTTATCACCGAACATTGGTTTTGGCATGAAGGTCGCGGTTTTACCGAAACGGTGCGCGACGTTGTGAACCACATATTTGTAGATCTGAATTTCGTCAGCTTTTTTGGTCATGGTGTTGAAGCGGGTTGCCACTTCGTTCTGACCAGCAGTTGCCACTTCGTGGTGGTGAGCTTCAACAACCAGGCCCATTTCTTCCATCACCAGACACATGGTAGAACGCAGGTCCTGTGCGGAATCGACTGGTGGAACCGGGAAGTAACCGCCTTTAACTGCTGGACGGTGGCCTTTGTTGCCGCCTTCGTATTTGGTGCCGGTGTTCCATGCGCCTTCGATATCATCGATAGCAACGTGGGAGCCGGAGATAGAGCTACCGAAACGCACGTCGTCGAACAGGAAGAACTCTGGCTCTGGCCCGAACAGAACGGTGTCTGCGATGCCGGTGGAACGCAGGTATTCTTCAGCGCGTTTAGCGATGGAGCGCGGGTCACGGTCGTAGCCCTGCAGAGTGCCAGGCTCAAGGATGTCACAGCGAATGATCAGAGTAGACTCTTCGAAGAACGGGTCCATGACAGCAGTGGAAGCGTCTGGCATCAGAACCATGTCAGATTCGTTGATACCTTTCCAGCCACCGATAGAGGAGCCGTCAAACATTTTGCCTTCTTCGAAGAACTCGGCATTTACCTGATGAGCAGGAATTGTGACGTGCTGTTCTTTACCTTTGGTATCGGTGAAGCGCAGATCAACAAACTTCACTTCATGCTCGTTCAGCATCGTCAAAACGTGTTCAGCGGACATACTTAAACTCTCCCGGATTTGTCAGTGTCGTCGTGGTAACGAACTATTCTTGGCACTGCTTAATGTGGCGTTGTTGCCTTGAAAAAGATAAAGCGAAATCTGTGCCAACTTTTAAATACACCCCAAAAGGCGTTATGATGCGCACCATAGTGCAAAAGGGCTGCACCACGATGGATATCTTGCACCAAAATAGTGCTCATGTGTGAAATGCGGGCACTGTTTTGGTGCAATTTGCGTGATTTGGCCCTTTTTACTCTTCGTGAAAGCGATCACACGACAACTCTGCGATACTTGTTTGCAGAGGATGTTTGTGATCCTGTTTAGTCCTGCGATTAATCCGTGTACAATAACGCGCTATTTCTAATGCCTGAGGCAAAGTTGTGATCGAAAATCTGCGTAACATCGCCATCATCGCGCACGTCGACCATGGTAAAACTACCCTGGTTGATAAGCTGCTGCAGCAATCTGGTACTTTCAGTAACGAACGTGCTGAAGCCACCGAACGCGTGATGGACTCCAATGATTTGGAGAAAGAGCGTGGGATTACCATCCTCGCTAAAAACACCGCTATCAAATGGAATGACTACCGTATCAACATCGTTGATACCCCAGGGCACGCCGACTTCGGTGGTGAAGTTGAACGTGTAATGTCCATGGTAGACTCCGTTCTGCTGGTCGTTGACGCAATGGATGGCCCAATGCCGCAGACGCGCTTCGTAACCAAAAAGGCATTCGCCCATGGTTTGAAGCCGATCGTGGTTATCAACAAGGTTGACCGTCCTGGCGCACGTCCTGACTGGGTTGTTGATCAGGTCTTCGACCTGTTCGTAAACCTGGATGCGACTGACGAACAGCTCGACTTCCCAATCATCTATGCATCTGCACTGATGGGTATTGCGGGTAACGATCATACCGATATGGCGGAAGATATGACCCCGCTGTACCAGGCGATTGTTGACCACGTTAAAGCACCAAACGTTGACCTTGATGGCCCGCTGCAGATGCAAATCTCCCAGCTGGACTACAACAGCTACGTGGGTGTTATCGGCATCGGCCGCATCAAGCGCGGTAAAGTGAAGCCGAACCAGCAAGTCACTATCATTGATAGCGAAGGCAAAACCCGTAACGGTAAAGTCGGTAAAGTCCTGGGCCACCTCGGTCTGGAACGTATCGAATCTGCTGAAGCGGAAGCTGGTGACATCATCGCAATCACCGGTCTGGGCGAACTGAACATCTCTGACACCATCTGCGACGTGCAGGCGGTAGAAGCGCTGCCAGCGCTGTCTGTTGATGAACCGACCGTAACCATGTTCTTCAACGTCAACACCTCTCCGTTCTGTGGTAAAGAAGGTAAGTACGTGACTTCACGTCAGATCCTCGACCGCCTGAACAAAGAGCTGGTGCACAACGTGGCACTGCGTGTTGAAGAAACCGAAGATGCGGATGCATTCCGTGTATCCGGTCGTGGTGAACTGCACCTGTCCGTTCTTATCGAAAACATGCGTCGTGAAGGCTTCGAACTGGCTGTGTCCCGTCCGAAAGTTATCAACCGTATGATCGATGGCCGTATGCAAGAGCCGTTCGAAAACGTAACTCTGGATATCGAAGAAACGCACCAGGGTTCTGTAATGCAGGCTATGGGTGAGCGTAAGGGCGATGTCAAAGACATGATCCCTGACGGCAAAGGCCGTATTCGTCTGGATTACCTGATCCCAGCGCGTGGCCTGATCGGCTTCCGTACTGAGTTCATGACCATGACTTCCGGTACTGGTCTGCTGTACTCCACCTTCAGCCACTACGACGACGTTCGTCCGGGCGAAATCGGCCAGCGTAACAACGGCGTGCTGATCTCCAACGGCCAGGGTAAAGCAGTCGCGTTTGCGCTGTTCAGCCTGCAGGACCGCGGTAAGCTGTTCCTGGGTCACGGTGCAGAAGTTTACGAAGGCCAGATCATCGGTATTCACAGTCGTTCTAACGACCTGACTGTAAACTGCCTGACCGGTAAGAAACTGACCAACATGCGTGCGTCCGGTACTGACGAAGCGACAACTCTGGTTCCTGCACAGAAGATGTCCCTGGAACAGGCTCTTGAGTTCATCGATGACGACGAACTGGTAGAAGTAACACCTACTTCTGTCCGTATCCGTAAACGTCACCTGACCGAGAACGACCGTAAACGTGCTGGCCGTGGTCCAAAAGAAGCGTAAGTTTCTTCTGGTCTAAGCCTTCAGTCGGGCTGAGTTAACGCTCACCCGGCTATTAAAAAGCCGCTGATTCAGCGGCTTTTTTTACGATTTCAACGGTCCATTCAACCTGATATTAACCAGCTTTGACACAAAGTGGGTCCCCACGCCATTCACAACCCGCACTTTTCCAGTCCTACACATCATCTCTGTAGTCAAACCAGTCCTTTCCCGCTACAGTTATTTTTCCATGACACAAAAGGAGAGGATCATGCTCTATATCTTTGATTTAGGTAATGTGATTGTCGACATCGACTTCAACCGCGTGTTTGGGGCGTGGAGTGATTTCAGCCGCGTACCGTTGGCAACGCTGAAGCAGAATTTCGTCATGGGCGAGGCTTTTCATCAGCACGAGCGCGGTGAAATAACGGATGAAGCGTTTGCACAAGCGCTGTGCCATGAGATGGATCTGTCGTTGAGTTACGAGCAGTTCGCTCACGGCTGGCAGGCCATTTTTGTCGGCCTGCGTCCGGACGTGATTACCATCATGCACAAGCTGCGTGAGCAGGGCCATCGCGTGGTCGTGCTATCTAACACCAACCGCCTGCACACCACCTTCTGGCCGGATGAATACCCTGAAGTGCGCGCCGCGGCAGATCATATCTATCTTTCACAAGAAATGGGTATGCGTAAGCCGGAAACGCGAATTTATCAGCGGGTACTGGAATCGGAAGGTTTCTCTGCCGACGATACGGTCTTTTTCGACGATAACACCGATAATATTGAGGGTGCCAACCAACTGGGGATCACCAGCATTTTGGTGACCGGAAAAGAAACCATCCCCGGGTATTTTGCGAAACAGCTATGATAAAAAACGTTCATCAAAAAGCCTCCCGTCACGCCAGGCCGCTGGTTGCCTGGCTGAAATTACTCTGGCGACGCATTGATGAAGACAACATGACGACGCTGGCCGGCAATCTGGCGTATGTGTCGTTACTCTCTCTGGTGCCGTTGATCGCTGTTATTTTTGCTCTTTTCGCGGCATTTCCGATGTTTTCCGATGTCAGCATTACGCTGCGCCATTTTGTCTTTGCCAACTTTTTGCCCGCGACCGGCGACGTTATCCAGCGCTATATCGAACAGTTTGTGGCGAACTCCAGCAAAATGACGGCGGTAGGCGCCTGCGGGCTTATCGTGACCGCGTTGTTGTTGATGTATGCCATTGATAGTGCATTGAATACCATCTGGCGCAGCAAGCGCGTGCGGCCCAAAATCTACTCTTTCGCCGTGTACTGGATGATATTGACCCTGGGGCCGCTACTGGCCGGGGCGAGTCTGGTCATCAGTTCTTATCTGCTGTCGCTGCGCTGGGCGAGCGAGCTTAATGGCGTCATTGATAACGGTCTGCGCATCTTTCCGCTGCTGCTCTCCTGGATTTCCTTCTGGATGCTTTACAGTATCGTTCCGACCACGCGGGTGCTAAATCGCGATGCGGTGCTCGGGGCGCTGGTGGCGGCGCTGTTGTTTGAGCTGGGTAAAAAAGGCTTCGCCCTTTACATCACCACGTTCCCGTCTTATCAGCTGATTTATGGCGTGCTGTCGGTTATCCCGATTTTGTTTGTTTGGGTCTACTGGACGTGGTGCATCGTCTTGCTTGGCGCGGAAATAACTGTCACTCTCGGGGAATATCGAAAACTCAAACTCGCTGCATTACAACAAGAAGACGAACAACCATGATTGCATTAATTCAGCGCGTAACCCGTGCCAGCGTCACCGTGGAGGGCGAGGTGACGGGTGAAATTGGTCAGGGACTTTTGGTGTTATTGGGTGTCGAAAAGGAAGATGACGAGCAGAAAGCGAATCGCCTGTGCGAACGCGTTCTGGGCTACCGAATTTTTAGCGATGCCGACGGCAAAATGAATCTGAACGTGCAGCAGGCTGGCGGCAGCGTGCTGGTGGTGTCGCAGTTTACTCTCGCGGCGGACACCGAGCGCGGTATGCGTCCGGGCTTTTCCCGCGGTGCGGCTCCGGATCGTGCAGAAGCACTCTATGAATATTTTGTTGAGCGTTGCCGCCAGCAAGAGATGCCAACTCAGACCGGGCGTTTTGCTGCGGATATGCAGGTTTCCCTAGTTAACGACGGTCCCGTGACCTTCTGGTTACAGGTATGAGCCCTCAGGCAGGCTGGGCGCGGGCCGCAAAAGAGAGTTCCGCTATGTATCACCTTCGAGTACCGCAAACGGAAGAAGAATTAGCGTGTTATTACCAGTTCCGCTGGGAAATGCTGCGCAAGCCGCTGCATCAGCCGCAGGGCTCTGAGCGTGATGCCTGGGACGCCATGGCGCATCATCAGATGGTGGTGGACGAAGCGGGTAAGCTGGTGGCGGTAGGCCGCCTGTATATTAATGGCGATAACGAAGCCTCTATTCGCTTCATGGCGGTCGACCCGTCGGTGCAGGATAAAGGTCTCGGTACGTTGATGGCGATGACGCTGGAGTCCGTAGCGCGGCAGGAAGGCGTGAAGCGCGTGACCTGTAGCGCCCGTGAAGACGCCGTCGAATTCTTTGCCAAGCTCGGTTTCGTGAACCAGGGTGAAATCACCACGCCACAAACGACGCCGATTCGGCACTTCCTGATGATTAAACCCATCGCGACGCTCGATGATATCCTGCACCGCGGCGACTGGTGTGGACAGCTTCAGCAGGCGTGGTACGAACACATTCCACTGAGCGAGAAAATGGGTGTACGTATTCAGCAATACACCGGGCAAAAATTCATCACCACCATGCCGGAAATCGGCAACCAGAATCCGCATAACACCCTTTTCGCTGGCAGCCTGTTTTCCCTCGCGACGTTGACCGGCTGGGGCCTGATCTGGCTGATGCTGCGCGAGCGTCATCTCGGCGGCACGATCATTCTGGCCGATGCCCACATTCGCTACAGCAAACCGATCAGCGGCAAGCCAAGTGCGATAGCCGATCTCGGCTCACTCAGCGGCGATCTCGACCGCCTGGCGCGCGGACGTAAAGCCCGCGTTCAGTTGCAGGTTGAGCTATTCGGCGACGAGACCTCTGGCGCGATTTTTGAAGGCATCTTCATGGTCTTGCCCGCCAAACCTTTCGGGCCGCTGGAAGAGGGCGGCAACGAAGAGGAGTAGTGAGCGAAGATGTAGCTCAGAATTCATTTGTTGATTCAGTATGCGGATATCCCTTTATCCGCATACTGATAAAATCTGGCAGTTGTCCAGGACCATGGTGACGACACCCCATTAATGAGAATTGTACAATCTCGCTTCATCTGCGGGTTGTTAAAGGCGAACAACCTTAGAATGCAATTCGGCGAGCCACATCTTTCATCACTCGCCGAGCCGATGCACTGATCCCTGCTAACTGAAAGAAGCCGTGGATTACGCCTGCATATTCCTGATGAGAGCAGTTTACCCTTTGATTCTGCATGCGTCTGTGTAGCTCCTTTCCCTCATCGCACAGAGGGTCGTATTCGGCGGTAATGATATGCACCGGTGGCAGACCGTTAAAATCGTCGCGCCATAACGGGCTGGCTTCTGGATGTTCTCGCGGTAGGTCGGCCAGATACATTTCATAACCACTGAGCAGCGTATCGCGGGTAATCACGTAATCTTCGCCGTTACGGATATAGCTTTCACAGCGCGCTGTGGCATCAAGCATTGGGTAGATCAGCAACAGCTGTGCGGGCAGCCATTGGCCCGATTTTTTCAGGCGAAGTGTGGTTACCAGCGCCAGATGTCCTCCCGCACTGTCACCCGCGAGCGTGATTTGATTGGGGTTGATCCCAAACAGTGAGGCGTTTCGCCACACAATATCGGCCCCTTTTAGCGCATCGTCATGCGCTGTCGGGTACGTGAACTCTGGGGCCTGGCGATACTCTACGGCAATCACATGACAGTTGCCCTGGTACGCCAGTTGACGCAGTTGCTTCTCGTGAGTGGTAACGCCACCGCTGATAAAGCAGCCGCCATGGTAGTAAATGACCGCAGGACGCGGGTCGCTGAGCAGCAAAGGCGAGGCGACCCAAAAACGAATGCCTTCGTGTTCGAAAGCGCGTGTCTGGACTCGCATTTCCTTATCCCCAGCCAGCACCGTGCTCGCAACGTATCCAGCTCTGCGTTCTTCTACGCTCTGAGTTCTGGGCGAGGGTCTGCCCGCTGCAATGAAGCCGTTAACTAACTCCGCAATACCTGCTTCCAGTGCCATTTTGTTATCCATTCTGCTGTATGCATATCCAGCGTTATAACCTGGAATTTGCTATTTGAAAACCGCCATTTCCTGTGTTGTCCAGATTCTGGAAAGCTGCTCGCAAAAGCGATCAGAATCTCAATTTTCGACCTTAACCTTTCTGTGATTGCGTGTATTTTGATGGTTAATTAAGCAGTAATGATATGCTTGAGGTATATATGAGCATGGGATGAAACTTCCTGATGCCATCATCCTGGCAACCGCGCAGGTGCATCGGCGCAGTTTATTGACACGCAATACAAAAGATTTTTCAGGGATATCCGGCGTAGTGACGCCATACATTTTATAGAGCCGGGCAACCCAATGCTGCCCGATTCTTAAAGGAAATTACTCCCCTTCGCCCGGGAACAGGAACGGGTTGATGGAACTGCGGGCAAAGCCCTCTTGTTCCATTCGCGCGTCCAGCACCAGCGAGGCGAGGTCGTCGGCCACGGGCTCGACGTTGGGGTCTTTTTCCTGATACAGGATTTTGAGGTAGGTTCCGCAGTCGCCACAGCTTTCGGCTTTGACGGAGGCCTGCTCGTTATCCAGTGACCAGTAGTGTAAATCGCGGCTCTGCTCGCAGTTACTGCACTTCACGCGCACCACATGCCATTCGGATTCACACAGGTTGCAGTGCAGGTAGCGCAGCCCTTGGGTGGTACCAATTTGCACCACGCTCGACACCGGCATTGAACCGCACACCGGGCAGAACTGGCGATGTTCGCCGTATTCCGCGCGGGCTTTCCCCGGAATAAGGTTCGCCATTTGCGCCCAGTACAGCGACAGCGCGGCCCAGATGAACGGGGCTTTATCGCTGCTGACGGAGGAAAAATCAGATGCGAACAGCGCTGATGCCATCTCTTCCAGCTCAGTATCGGACGCTTTTTCAAGGTTTTCGATAACTGCCAGCGCCGGGCCACTCATTTCAGGTTTCAGCTCGGCAATCATCGATTGCAGAAGTTTCTGCCAGTGCTTATCGCGCGGCAGCGTGCTGATATCCAGCGGCGGTTTGCCCTGGTCTGCCGCTTCTTTGATGCGCGCGGTCAGATCCATTTGCAGCGGGTGGTCGTAAAGCACCACTTCCTGGGCGTGGGCTATCAGTGCCGCAAAGCGCAGGTAGTCGCCAAGCGGATTGTCCTGCGCCAGCTGCAGCAAGCGTTCCGCTCTGCGGTGATAAAGATTTTTCAGTCGCGGGAATAATAACGGCGGAATTGCTTCCGCCGTACGTTTCTCGCTACTCCCCAGTTCATCTTGTGGGATTATGCGAATACTCATTCGGTCGATTTTTCCTCTTTCTGGCGGACTTCACGGTACCAGCGCGGGTGATGTTTTTTCGCCCATGCGCTGGTGACCCAGCCTTCCACCATCGCGGTAATGGTGCCTTTGACCCAAAGGGCCGCGTAGATATGCACCATAATAACCACAATTAACGCGACTGCGGCAAATGAATGCAGCATCAGCGCGATGCGGATAATCGGGATTGGGAAGGCTGGCGCGAAGTAAGGTCGCCAGATAATCACGCCGCTCACCAGCAGCAGCACCAGGAAGATAATCGCCGCCCAGAAAACGCACTTCTGGCCGAAATTGTATCGTCCTGTGTCACCCACTTCCTCGTTGACGATAATCTTGCGGATATTCTTCGCCCAGAAGATATCGTCCCGATTGATGAGGTTGTGATGCCAGTAACGGAAGAACATGATGATGAACGAAGCGAACATCACCACCCCGACGAACGGATGCAGAATACGCGCCAGCTGCGGCGTGCCAAGAATATGCATCAGCCAGTTGAAGGACGGGAAGAAAAAGCCCAGTCCGCTCACCGACGCCAGAATGAAGCAGAAGGCGGTGACCCAGTGGTTGATGCGTTCCGGCGCGGTGTAGCGCACGATGGTGTCACGACGTTTCATTTGCGCACCTCGTCTTTCTCTTCATGCAGATTATCCTCTTCCTCATCGGCGCGGTTCGGACCGACCCCGACGTAGTGGAAGATGCTGGCCGCAAAGGTTGCTGCGAAGCCAACTGCCGCGAGTGGTTTCCAGATACCTTTCCAGAATTTAACGGTTTGACTGATTTCCGGGTTTTCCGGCAGGCCGTGATACAACCCGGGTTTGTCGGCATGATGCAGGACGTACATCACATGCGTACCGCCGACGCCCGCAGGATCGTACAAACCCGCGTTGTCATAACCGCGCGTTTTCAGCTCGGTGACGCGCTCGCCCGCCAGCACTTTCATATCCTCTTTCGAACCAAAGTGGATAGCGCCGGTTGGGCACGTTTTCACACATGCCGGTTCCTGGCCCACGGTGACGCGATCGACGCACAGCGTACATTTGTAGACGCGATTGTCTTCCGGGTTCAGACGCGGCACATCAAACGGGCAGCCTGCGATGCAGTAGCCACAACCGATGCACTGCTCGGACTGGAAGTCGACGATGCCGTTGGCATACTGAATGATAGCCCCTTCCGACGGACACGCTTTCAGACAACCAGGATCGGCACAGTGCATGCAGCCATCCTTACGGATAAGCCACTCCAGTTTGTCGTTCTGCTCGACTTCCGAAAAGCGCATCACGGTCCATGATTTTGCGGTCAAATCCGCCGGGTTGTCGTACACCCCGACGTTGTGACCGATTTCATCACGGATATCGTTCCACTCCGAACAGGCCACCTGACAGGCTTTGCAGCCGATACAGGTGGTCACGTCGATGAGTTTCGCCACTTCCTGTTGATGATCCCGCGCCTGAGGCGCGGGCGTGAAACCGTTAGTCGCGGAACGGCGAATAATATCTTGAGATTGATAAGCCATATTTCGTCTCCGCTAGACCTTTTCCACGTTCACGAGGAAGGATTTAAACTCCGGCGTCTGGGTGTTGGCATCGCCAACAAACGGCGTCAGGGTATTCGCGATAAAGCCTTTCTTCGCGACGCCCTGATAACCCCAGTGGATCGGAATCCCGATGGTATCCACGTCTTTCCCGTCCACTTTCAGCGTGCGAATACGTTTGGTCACCACCGCCTTGGCTTTGATATAGCCGCGGTTGGAGGAGACTTTTACCGTGTCACCATGGCCGATGCCGAGTTTACCCGCCAGCTTCTCACCAATCTCGATGAACTGTTCTGGCTGCGCGATAGCGTTCAGCAACGCGTGCTTGGTCCAGTAGTGGAAGTGCTCGGTCAGACGATACGTGGTCCCAACGTACGGGAACTTATCGTGTTTACCCATTGCTTCCATATCGTCTTTGAACACGCGTGCGGCCGGGTTCGAAATGACGTTCGGGTGCAGTGGGTTGGTGCCGAGCGGCGTTTCAAACGGCTCGTAGTGTTCCGGGAACGGCCCTTCTGCCATCTTATCAAGAGCAAACAGGCGTCCCATTCCTTCGGGCTGCATGATGAATGGCCCAACGTCAGTCCCCGGCGCTGCGGTGCTGTAGTCCGGAATATCCACGCCGCCCCATTTCGCGCCATCCCATTTGATCAGCTGGCGCTTCGGATCCCACGGTTTACCCTGCGGGTCTGCGGAAGCACGGTTATACAGGATGCGACGGTTCAGCGGCCACGCCCATGCCCAGCCGAGCGTATTGCCCAGGCCTGATGGGTCGGCGTTATCGCGACGCGCCATCTGGTTGCCGTCCGGCGTCCAGCTGCCAGCGAAAATCCAGCAGCCGCTGGCGGTGGTGCCGTCATCACGTAGCTGCGCAAACGAACTGAGCAGCTGGCCTTTTTTGACGATCACCGCGCCGGTAGCCGGGTCGGTGATGTCTGCCAGCGCTTTGCCGTTGCTTTCCATCGCCACTTCTTCCGAAGCCGGCTCGTCCGGCGTGGAGTAATTCCACGTCATGTTGAGCACCGGCTCAGGCGCCGGGCCGCCGTCTTTGGCATACATTTCACGCATACGCATGAAAATACCGGCCAGGATTTCACCATCGGTTTTGGCGATACCCGGGGCATCCGCGCCTTTCCAGTGCCACTGCAGCCAGCGGCCGGAGTTAACGATAGAACCGTTCTCTTCAGCGAAGCAGGTTGATGGCAGACGGAATACTTCGGTCTGGATTTTTGACGGGTCAACGTCGTTCTGCTCGCCGTGGTTCTGCCAGAAGGTCGATGTTTCAGTATTCAACGGATCGATGGTGACGAGGAATTTCAGCTTCGACAGCGAGGCCACAATCTTGTTTTTGTTCGGGAACGACGCCACCGGGTTAAAGCCCTGGCAGAGATAGCCGTTCACCTGGCCTTTGTACATCATGTCGAAGTACTGCAGCACGTCGTAGCCTTTGTCCCACTTCGGCAACCAGTCAAAGCCCCAGCTGTTTTCCGCTGTCGCCTTGTCACCGTAGAAGGATTTCATCATCGAGACGAAGAACTTCGGATAGTTGCCCCAGTAGTTCACCTGGCCTTCCAGCAGCGGTTTAGGCGTGTTGGCGGTCAGATAGGTTTGCAGGTCAGTTTGTTTTTCGCTTGGCAGCGTCATGTAGCCCGGCAGGCTTTGCGACAGCAGGCCAAGGTCGGTCAGGCCCTGAATATTGGAGTGACCGCGCAGGGCGTTCACGCCGCCACCTGCCATACCCATATTGCCGAGCAGCAGCTGGATCATCGCCATGGTGCGGATGTTTTGCGCACCGACGGAGTGCTGCGTCCAGCCCAGGGCATACAGGAATGAGGCCGTTTTATCGTGGACGCTGGTTTCCGCAATGTACTCGCAGACTTTCAGGAAGTCAGCTTTCGGCGTACCACAAATGTTCTCAACCATCTCAGGCGTGTAGCGGGAAACGTGCTCTTTCAGCAGGTTCCACACGCAGCGCGGGTGAGTCAGCGTGGTGTCGCGTTTGGCGTGGCCGTTTTCGTCCAGCTCATAGTTCCAGCTGGTTTTATCGTACTTGCGTGCGTCGGCGTCATAACCCGAGAACAGACCGTCGTCGAACGCGTAATCTTCGCGCACAATCAGGCTGGCGTTGGTATACGCCTCGGTGTATTCACGGTTAATTTTTTCGTTATTCAGCAGATACAGAATAACCCCGGACAAGAAGGTAATGTCCGTGCCGGAACGAATCGGCGTATAGAAATCGGCGACCGATGCCGTACGCGTAAAGCGTGGATCGATAACGATAAGTTTGGCGCCATTATGTATTTTGGCTTCCATCGCCCAGCGGAACCCTACCGGATGCGCTTCAGCGGCGTTACCGCCCATCACCACGATCAGGTTGGCGTTTTTAATATCCACCCAGTGGTTGGTCATCGCACCGCGACCAAATGTTGGAGCAAGACTTGCTACCGTTGGTCCGTGTCAGACGCGTGCCTGGTTGTCCACCGCGAGCATACCGAGCGCACGGGAGAATTTCTGGGTTAAATAGCCGGTTTCGTTACTGGACGCAGATGCACACAGCATACCGGTGGAGAGCCAGCGGTTGACGGTAGTGCCTTCGGCGTTTTGTGCAATGAAGTTGGCGTCACGATCGGCTTTCATCAGTTTGGCGATGCGTTCGAACGCGTCGTCCCAGCTGATTTGCTGCCATTTATCGGAGCCTGGTGCACGATATTCAGGGTATTTCAGACGGCTTTCGGAGTGGATGAAATCCACCAGACCCGCGCCTTTCGGGCAAAGCGCCCCACGGTTTACCGGATGATCCGGGTCGCCTTCGATATGGAAGATGGATGCTTTGGCGTTCTTTGCTCCGTCACCGAGGCTGTACATCAACAGCCCACAACCGACAGAACAATATGTGCAGGTATTACGGGTTTCACGGGTGCGCAGCAGTTTATACTGCCGCGTTTCCGCCAGCGCTACGCTTGGGGCAAACCCCAAAGCAGCTGCCGTTGTGCCTGCCATACCGCCAGCGCAGATCTTAAAGAACTGCCTTCTGCTGACCTGCATGGTCACTCCTTGTTTCGACATTGCTTCCCCGTCGCCACTCAATACCTAAACCGCTAAGGGGATGGATTGTTATTTACCTTTGCGGTCGTTGCCACAAAGGTTCAGAATTGGGGTAATCTCCCTCTTTCCCGGAGGGATATGCCTTCAGAATACCACAATGTGTGTACGTTTGTTCCAATACGGTTAATGTAAAGTGAACGAAAAATCATCAGAACAGGTTAGTAATGTGAGTGATATCACTGGAATGCGTCAGGTGAATCTCTGGAAGCGCCAGGATTTACATCACACTCAGCAGGACGAGCTCGCGGAAGAGGTCCCCGTGGCGCTGGTCTATAACGGTATTTCGCATGTGGTGATGATGGCATCGCCGAAGGATCTGATGCTTTTTGCCATCGGTTTCTCCCTCTCCGAAGGGATTATTGAAAACCGATCGGAAATTTTCGGGATGGATGTGCTGCAGGTCTGTAACGGACTCGAAGTGCAGATTGAACTCTCCAGCCGGCGTTTTATGGCGCTCAAAGAACGCCGTCGCGCGCTGGCCGGACGCACAGGCTGTGGCGTTTGCGGCGTGGAACAGCTTGATGATGTGGGCCGCCCAATAGCACCGCTGCCGTTCACCCAGACTTTCAGCCTCAAATATCTCGATCTCGCACTCGAACACCTCAATGATGTCCAGCCGGTGGGCCGCCTGACGGGCTGCACCCACGCTGCCGCGTGGGTTACCCCTAACGGCACGCTGGCGGGCGGAATGGAAGACGTTGGTCGCCATGTGGCGCTGGATAAACTGCTGGGACGACGCGCGGGAGAAGGTGACGCCTGGCAGCAGGGTGCAGTGCTGGTCTCCAGCCGGGCCAGCTATGAAATGGTGCAGAAAGCCGCGATGTGTGGCGTAGAAATCCTGTTCGCTGTCTCCGCAGCGACGACGCTGGCGGTAGAAGTGGCTGAGCGCTGCAACCTGACGCTGGTGGGCTTCTGCAAACCGGGCAGGGCGACGATTTATACCCATCCTCAGCGCCTTTTGGGTGGCTGATTTTAATTCAATTAATTTGAATGATGTAAGCAAAACCTTCCGCTATTCGTTGTCGGCATGTGGGTCTATTATTTAACACATCAAGGCAACATGCCTTACCAAGACAACTTAACTGAAGGGTATACATCATGAAAAGCATCAAAACTTTTGTCGCAGTTATCGCTCTCGCAACGTCATTCGGTTCTTTCGCTGCACAGACTGTCACCGCAACCTCTTCCACCATCGACGGTGCAGAAGCGAAAATCGCAGCACAGGCTCAGGAAGCTGGCGCATCTTCTTACACCATTACCCAGGCTTTCACCGGTAACCGTGTACACATGACCGCTGAGTTAAATAAGTAAGTCATAGCCACTGTCCCTGGCTCGTCTTGAGCCCGGGACAGGTTTCATTCCCGCAGCAACCGCACAAACTCTTCCGCACTTTTTAATCCCGCAATTTTCCCCGGTAAATGCTTGTACAACGTTCTGGCCAGATAGCTGAATATTTTCAGTTCATGGCGGGCAGATGCGCTGGCGCAGGCGATCAACAAGTGGCTCACCGGCTCATGGTTGACGACAACAGACCGGGAAAGCGTAATGAAATAGCCGCGAAATGAGGTCTCTTTTTCGCTCCAGCAATGGGGAATGGCCAGTTGATTGACGATCAAATTCTCCCCTTCCTGTTCACGCTGGCAAATACGCCAGGCTTCCTCATCGGTGAGATGCCCTTGCCTGACCAGGCGCTGACTGACCCGCGCACAAATCTCAAGCCAGCTGTCGTTGGGCTGATTTTCTTCATGAAAACATGCATCGACGGGAAATAACCGCTCCAGATTCTGGCGGATATACACGGTATCGAGGAAATCTTTAATCTGCCCGATACCCGCCGGGGTGATGATATTGCGGATATTGAGCACATTGCTGATGTTGACGTTGAGCTCAAGATGACTGTTATTGATGATACAAACCGGCTGAATTTCGTCACGCAGGCCCATCATGCCGGAAAGACTACGCGCAATATGTACCCGACAGTTAGGGACATCCCGCTCGATAGCCAGCTTGTTAATGGTGGCGATGGCGTTTTGCTCGGCGAGCAAAATCACCGGCTGCCGCTCTGTTTGATGACGTTCCAGCGCGCAGGCGAAATACAGCCCAATTAAGTCGCTGTCAGAAACGATAATTCCCAGCCGTTCCCGCAGCAGGCCGATAAAGCGAATGCTCATATCAAACGCCACGGGCCACGCGGCCTTCAGGTTATTCATGCTGCTTTGACGGCTTTCCGCCACCCATACCGGTGATGCGGCACAGCGCGTCACGTGTCCGGTTAAATCCTCAATAAGCTGTGCGTCCTGCACGCCGCCCGGATGGTCAGTCAACGCTTCATCCAGCAGCTGTTGGATCCTGTCTGGTGTTATCTGCTTGGCGTTGTACTGCAACGCATCCAGCAACGAAATCAGTACGCTCAATGACTTCTGATGAAAATAAAACCCTGCATTCTCAATACATACAGCGATTTCGTGATCCGCATCGACCAGGGGCACGCTGTGGATAAGATTTCGCATCGCCCACACCGCCAGCACCACGCTCACCACATAGTCGCGGTGGATGGCCGGCCAGGCCTGAATCGTACTGATGCCGGTCGTCAACCGTTCGACGGCGGCGTAATTAAAGCCAGTGAGAGACGACACAAACGGATCTTTTTTTAGCAGGTTAGCGAGGATCAGAATCTGCCGGGCTTCAGGTTCGTCGATGAAGTACCCGACGCCGGGCCGACCGGCAATGATGAAGACCTTTTCATAGCGCTGGCGCAGTTTCACCAGCTTCTCCGCAATCAATGTTTCGGGAAGATTCAGCGCATCAGCCAGCTGAAGACGAGTAGTAAACCCGTTGAGCAACAGCAGCGCCAACAGCTGATCGTCGTTGTCATGGCGCTGAAGCAGCTGGAAATAGTGCTTTCTGTCGAGAATTTCCAGCTGCACGCCTGCGCTACCCTGACTGGTTACCCGGGCGCGTCCGCTGAGCGTAAAATTCAGATAATCAATGTCCCGCGAAATGGTCCGGGCGGAAACGCCAGCGTGTTGCGCCAGTTCCGCAAGGGAACTGGGCTGATGTTCCAGTTTTTCCAGAAGTGAAAGCTGGCGGTCGTTAAGCATCCTGTTGTTACCTGAAATCCCGCAAAGCCGCCACGGTATCACCATTCAACCGCTGTAAAAGTGTGCGGACCACGGTAAACAACGCGTTGTAATCTTTTTCAGAAATCATCCCGTTATTGGCGTGCAAGTAGCGGGTCGGCAGACACAGCGCCAGTACCGGACGACCGCCGCCCATTACGTTATAGCGTCCGCCGTCGGTGGCGCCGGTTTTCATGATGCAGAATTGCACGTCACTCTCGGTCTGGCTGGCGCACTCTTTCAGCATCGCGGTCAGTTTCTGGTTGGGGAAATAACGCTTATCGAACAGCATCGCCGCCGGACCGTGCCCGAGTTTAAGCGGAAATTTCACGCTATCGATGCCCGGCACATCGCCCGCTACGGCGGTATCCAGCACAATGACTACGTCCGGTTTGATGTGCTCGGCTGAGGTCTGCGCCCCGCGCAGGCCGACTTCCTCTTCCACGCTCGCCACGCCGAACAGCGTAATGTCCGGGTTATTGACCGTCTGGAACAGCTCCGCCATCAGGGCGCAGCCTGCACGGTTATCCAGCGCTTTGCCGACAATTTTATCGTCTCCCCAATGGGCGAAATGCGCCTCTGGGCTGATGAAATCACCAATGCAGATACCGAGATTTCCCACCTGTTCGCGGCTGTTGGCACCAATATCGATAAACATTTCGTCGAAATCAACCGGTTGCTGCTTTTGTTTTTCGCTCAACGCATGAGGGGCCACAGAGCCGATCACGCCGGGCACGTGTTTTCCGGCACGGGTACGAATTGTCACCCGATGATTGAGCATCGACTGGCTCCACCAACCGCCGATGGTGGCGAAACGCAGAAAACCGTCATCGGTAATGTGGCTGACCATAAAGCCGACTTCATCCATATGACCGACAATCGCGACCTTCGGCCCGCGGTTGCCTTTGCGGGCGATAAAACTGCCCAGGCCATCGAAACTGATATCATCCGCGCAGCCTTCGAGCGTCGCCCGCAAAATATCGCGAACTTCCTGTTCATCACCACTGACGGCGGTGGCATTGCAGAGTTGCTTAAGCAGTTCGTTGTTCATTCAGAGTGTCCTGTTTCGCCGTTTTGCGCTTCAGCCAAAGGCCTTTGAGCACAATAATCAATGTGATATTGAGTGCCAGGCCGCATGCCAGCACCAGATAAAACGAGCCGACCGGCGACATCAACCCGATCAGCGGATCAAATACACCAAGTCCCGGTGCAAGACGCTGAATGCCAAAGGCGATAACCAGCATGCCGGTGATGCCGCCGCTCAGGGTATTGGCGGTGATCATCGGCAGTGGGGCGGCCAATGCATACGGGATCGCCGGTTCGGTGGCGACGGTAGCGCCCACTACAATCGCGCTGCTGGCCGCGCTTTTTTCCTGTTGGGTGAAGAGCTTCGGCGCAATATAGGTGGCGATCCCGGCGGCCATTGGCGGCATCAGCGCTACCACACCCACGATGGCGTACCAGTCGTAAATGTGTTTTTCCAGCAGCGAGAAGCAGAAGAACCACGCGGTTTTGTTGATCGGGCCGCCCATATCAAACGCCAGCATTGCGCCAACCAGGAACGCCGCACCGAGCTTCATTGACGGCGGAATGGTGTTGAGGAAATGCAGCAGGCCGCTCATCAGGTCGGACATAAACGGCCCGACGATGTAGTAGGTCAACACGCCAAACAGCAACAGCGTGACGAAAGGGATAAGCATCGAACCGAGTAACGGCTGCAGGGCTTTGCCGAGGCGCACCTTGCGAAACCACAATACGAAATAGCCGATGGCCAGGCCCAGCACTACCGCGCCGAGAAAACCTGCGCCGGACTGCGTGCCGAGCAGGGCTTTGTCATTCGCCAGATAGCACACCAAAAATGCTGGCGCGAAAGCCGGTTTATCGCCAATTGACGACGCGATGTACGCCCCCATTATGGGGATCATAAAAGTGAAGCCGAGATAGCCGATGGACTCGACCACCCAGGTAAACGACGGCGCGCCTTTGGCCATATCGGTGTACGGCAAGCCCATTTGCACCAGCATATTGGCGATCGCCACCAGGATACCGCCGCCTATCACAAACGGTAGCGCGGCAGAAACACCTGCCATCAAATGGCTCATTACGCTGCCCTGCGCCACGTCCTGTTTGCCCAGCTTCATGCTGCTATCGGCGGCGAAGGTCTGTGAATGGCTCGCTAACTGAGGGAAAATGGCGTCGATGTTTTTCAGCGCCTGAGAGATCGGGATTTCGTAGACTTTTTTGCCGATGAAACGCTGCCGGTCATCATTACTGATGCCGCGTCCGGTGGCGAGGATCACGTAATCGGCGGCGTCGATTTCCGCATCGCTCAGGCGGTTTTCGACGCCGCTTGAACCCTGAGTTTCCACCCGAATGGTGTGTCCGAGCTGGCGGGCTTTTTGTTCCAGCGCTTCGGCCACCATATAGGTGTGCGCGATCCCCGCCGGGCAGTTAGTTATGGCAACAACGCGTAATGACGATTCCATGGCCGGTTCCTGTTAGTCGCTGAGCGTGTGATTGAGCTGCGTGAGAATTTGGCTGACGTCGCCCTGTTGCAGCTGGCTGATAAAGTCGGCGTGGATAATCTTGCGGCACAGCGCACCGATCATTTTCACCTGGTTTTCTTCCCCTTCCTGCGGAACGCCGATGCAAATCCAGCCGTTCACCGGTTCGCCGTCTGCGGCCTGCCAGTCAACGGGATTTTCTCGGCGGGCAAACAAAACGAAAGGATGTTTAACCACGCGGCTTTTGCCATGCGGTACCGCGATGCCGGAACCAAAGCCGGTGGAGTGCAACTTTTCGCGTTGCAACAGCGTTTGCAGAAACTGGTTTTTATCGCTGACAAAGCCGCGGGTGAACGCCATATCGGCCAGCGATTTCAGAATGGAATAGGGCGTATTGCCACTGATGTTGAGGTTGATGCAGTCGGGGGTTAGAAGCGCCATGCTGATAATCCGTCTAAAAAACAGACACTCAGTGTAGCGGGCAGAAGGGATAACGCTGATGGGCAATATGTCGCGCGGGCGTGACAGAAACTGCGCTAAGTTTTGCGGGCTGGCGCACACTCAGACGCGGGGCCTGAGTGTGTTACCGATTAGTGCAGGCCGAAGTAGCGCAGTAGCGCGGTGACCACCGCCGCCGATAAAATCACCACGATAAGTGGCATTTTGCGCCAGGCGAGAAACACCGCCACCGCCACGCCGAGGACGCGCGCGCTACCGGCAAAATGGCTACCTTCGAAGAACGTTGCCGCCAGCGCGACGGCAAACAGTAAGGTCGTCGCTGCGTCGTTGAGTATCGCCTGTGAACGTTCGGACAGCGCCAGTTTATTGCCGAGTTTGGTGCCGCCAAAGCGCATCAAATACGTGCCGACGGACAGCACTGCGATACCTGCAATAATCCATAAGGTCTCGCCCATTATTTCTTCCTCGCAAACAGGCCCAGCAGCGACAACAGGACCGGCACGCCTGCAGGTGTAAACGGCACAGCGGCTAACGACAACGCCGCGCCGCTCATCGCGCGGATAAGCGTAGTGCGATGTTTGAAGGCCGGGATCACCAGTGCCACGAGGATGGCCGGGAACACCGCATCGAGGCCGATGGTTTCAGGGGATGGCAGCAATTTGCCTACGCCGCTGCCCAACAATACGCCGAGTGGCCAGAGGATTGCCACGCCGCAGCCGCACAGCCAATAAGCGGCTTTACGTTGTTCTGGCGTTGGTTGTGACATGCCAAACACCACACTTTCGTCGTTCATGACATGGCAGCCAAGCAGGCCGATGGCGCGCTTGCCGACCAGGTTACGTACCGCGACGCCGAAGGGAATATGACGGGCGTTGACCAGTAAACCCGCGACAGCCGCCGCCAGTGGATTGCCACCGCTGACAATAATCCCGAGGAACATAAATTCAGACGCTCCGGCCAGCACCAGCGTGGATAGCGCCAACGGCACCCACAGTGGAAAGCCCCATGACATCGCCAGCGAGCCATAGGAAACCCCAACCACGCCAACCGCCAGGTCGACCAGAAGAATTGCTTTAATGGTGTCGCCTTTCAGGCAGGCGAGGTGACGTCGGAACATAGAAATTTAGCCATATCGAACGAGTATTCATTATAATGAACGCTGTTGAGTTGATTTACAAGATGAACGATTCGTTCGATTTATAAAACACGGAGCCGTGTATGACACAGCCAATCAGCGTTATCTCCCGCAGTCTGGTGCGCGAACGCCAGCGCACCGGGCTTTCATTGGCCGAAATTGCCCGCCGTGCCGGGATAGCCAAGTCGACGCTGTCGCAGCTGGAAGCAGGCAACGGTAATCCTAGCCTGGAAACCCTGTGGTCGCTGTGTGTGGCGCTGGATATTCCTTTCGCCCGACTGCTGGAGCCGCAGGCGTCAACCACCCAGGTACTTCGCCGCGGTGAAGGTACCAAAGTGGTGGCCGAGCAGGCCAACTATCAGGCGATTTTACTTGCCGCGTGCCCGCCAGGCGCCCGTCGTGATATTTACCTGTTAATGACTCAGCCGGGCGCAGACCGCATTTCTCAACCGCATCCGCCGGGTTCCGTCGAGCATATTATTGTGACTCAGGGCCGGGCGTTGGTGGGGTTAACGCAAGCGCCAGAAGAATTAGGCGAAGGGGATTACATTTGTTATCCCGCCGACCAGGAGCACGTTTTCAAAGCACTTGAAGACGATACCCAGGCCATTCTGGTCGCAGAACAGAATTAACTATAACCGTCCTCAATAATGGGGGCGGTTTTGCGCTTAATTAATTACTTTATTATATGATTTAAAATAATGGATGTTATCTCGCTCACGTTGTTGCCTCTTTTTATTATCACCTCCCCACACTAAATAATATTATCTCTTGTCTGTCGTATTCAGCGGGTTTCTGAATGAAATCAAGCTGAATGAAGGCGGGTTATTTCCTTAACTCAATAAACTATAAATATAAGTAATCCATCGCAGTTATATATTCATGGCGGAAAGATATACCCGCCTTATTATTTTCTCAAGGAACGATGTATATGAAAAGAACGGCAATCGCAGTTGCTATCGGATGCTTATTGGTGGCAAATTCGGCTACGGCAAAATCAACCCCGCTCTCCGTTGAACAGCGTCTTCAACTGCTTGAAGACCGACTTGTTTCTGCTGAAAACCGGGCTGAAAAAGCAGAGCAAGAAGTCCAGGTATTGAAAGCCCAGCAAACTACAGACCGCAAGGAGATCAAGGAAGTACAGGAACGCGTAGTGGTGAAAAGCGAGACCCCGACGACGGAAACCGCAAAAAACGCCGCCAGCCCTGCATTATCGCTTTCCGGTTACGGTGACCTGAAAATTTACGGTGACGTCGAATTCAATATGGATGCCGAAAGTCGCAAAGGTGCTTTAATTTCGAATAGTGATGACAGTAATGAACGCTGGGATTTAAATGGCCGTATCCTGTTAGGCCTTGATGGAATGAGAAAACTGGAGAACGGTTATTTTGCCGGGTTTAGTGCCCAACCGTTGGCCGATATGACCGGTTCCATGGATCTCGATGATGCCGTGTTCTTCTTCGGTCGGGAAAATGACTGGAAAATTAAAGTTGGTCGCTTCGAAGCCTACGATATGTTCCCGTTAAATCAGGATACGTTTGTCGAGCACTCCGGAAATACCGCCAACGATCTGTATGACGACGGTCATGGTTATATTTACATGATGAAAGAAGGGCGTGGTCGTTCGGACTCCGGCGGCAATTTCCTGATGAGCAAGCAGATTGATAACTGGTATTTCGAACTGAACACTCTGCTTGAAGACGGTACGGCGCTGTTTACCGACACGCAGTATCACGGCCGCGATATGGAGCAAGAGAAGAACGTGGCTTATGTGCGCCCGGTGGTCTCCTGGTCTGAAGGCGCGTTTTCCATGGCGGCAGCAATGGAAAGTAACCTGGTCAACAATGCCTACGGTTATTACGATGCTAACGGTCAGTTTGTCGACCAGTCCAGCCGGACCGGCTATGGCATGACCATGACCTGGAACGGGCTGAAAAATGATGCTGACAATGGCATCGTGTGGAACCTCAATACTGCGTACCTCGATGCTTCCGACGAAAAAGATTTCAGCGCCGGGGTGAACGCCTTATGGCACCGATTCGAACTGGGCTACATCTACGCGCATAACAAGATTGACGAGTATTCAGGGGTAATCTGTGACGATGATTGCTGGATTGATGAAGCAGGTACCTATGATATTCACACCATCCATGCTTCGTATCAGATCCCGAATGTGATGGATATGCAGAACTTTAATATCTATCTCGGGGCGTACTGGTCGAAACTGCAAGGTGATAGTGATATCGGCAGTGATGACGATCGTTACGGCGGCCGCGTGCGGTTTAAATACTTCTTCTAAGTTGTTAACCGCCATCAAGCGCCTGATATCAGGCGCTTTTCTTAGAGCCTATCCATCAGGGATAGGCTCTTATTATCTATTCCAGCCAGAACACTTCTTTCAGCTCCGCACTCACCGGGCTGTGATCCGCATTCGACGGCATCACTTCACCCATGAATTTCCACCAGCGCTGACACACATCGGTGTTGGCGACGGCGTCCCAGCGTTCTTCTGACTCGATTTCTACCGTCGCGAAGAGCAGGTTGCGGGTCTTGTCGAGATAAATGGCGTAATGGTGCGCGCCATGCGCTTTCAGCACCGCTTCCAGTTCGGGCCAGATCGGGTTGTGGCGACGTTCATATTCTTCGTGTGTATGCGGGTGGACCTGCATGACAAACGCTTTACGGATCATAATGCCTCCAGATACAGCTCGCGCACTTCGTCACGGCTGGCGGTGCGTGGGTTACAGGACGCGCACGGGTCAGCAAGGGCTTTGTCCAGCCAGCCTTCAATGTCGGCCCTGGTGACGCCGAGTTCTTTGAAGCCTGCCGGAATGCCGACGCGGGTACTCAGGTCACGAATCGCCTGAATCGCCGCCATGCTTGCTGCGTCGTCGCTCATGCCGCGGGTATCGACGCCCATCGCCTGTGCGACACGCGCGAAACGAGCAACCGCGTTCGGACGGTTAAAGTTTTCGATGATTGGCAACAGGATGGCGTTGCAGACGCCGTGCGGTAGGTTATGCGTCGCACCTGGTTGATGCGCCAGGGCATGAACCAGCCCCAATCCAGCACTGTTAAACGCCATACCCGCCAGATACTGGCCGAACGCCATTTGTTCGCGCGCGTCGAGATTATGCCCGTCATCCACTGCTTTTGGCAGCCAAAGGGTAATCAGGCGAATGGCTTCCAGTGCGTTAGCATCGGTTAGCGGATGCGCGCCCACCGAAACAAAGGCTTCAATGGCGTGCGTGAGCGCGTCCATGCCGGTTGCCGCAGTGATGGACGCCGGAATATCGAGCATCACGCTGGCGTCGTCCACGGCGATGTCCGGGATGATATTCGGGTCGATGATGACTTCTTTTACCTGACGCACGCTGTCGATGATCACCGCGTTACTGGTCATCTCCGCGGCGGTTCCGGCGGTGGTGTTAATTGCCACCAGCGGCACGCCGGGGTTCTTCACTTTGCCTACGCCGGAATAGTCCGTGGAAGGGCCTGGGTTGGCGGTAAGGATTTTGACGGCTTTGGCGGTGTCAATCGGGCTGCCGCCGCCAAAGGCGATAATGAAATCACAACGGGTGTCCTGCCAGGCCTGATAGCCTTTTTGCACCAGCGCTTCCGTCGGGTTAGGGAACACGTCATCGAACAGGTGATAAGACATCTGGTGCGCATCCAGCGCGGTAAACAGGGAATCGAGCAGGCCCATTTTTACCAGCTGTCCGTCGGTGACAATCAGCGCTTTACCCCACTGTTTCCCCGCCACCAGTTCAACCATATCCGTAATTGCGCCCGCGCCGTGCAGGCTGATTTTCGGCAGTGCCAACATAAAACTCATGCTTATTCTCCTTAATATTGCTGATTTTACTGCCGGATGGCACCCGCCATCCGGCGTTAATTCCGTCTTCGTTGCAGCATTCTGCGGGTGATAATGGGCAGTGAAATCACCACGATCAGCATCGCGCCGATGATTATCGACATCACGATGCCCGGCACGTTGAGCAGGCTCAGGCCAAAGGTCACTAGCCCCATCAGGAAGGCGGCGATAATCACGCCCACCATGCTGCCGGAGCCGCCAAGAATATTGACCCCGCCGAGCACTGCCATCGTCACCACTGATAATTCCCAACCAAGCGCAATGGTCGGGCGCGTGCTGCCCAGACGCGACGTCAGCAGCACCGCAGCAAGGCCGGACATCAGCCCGACCAGCACAAACAGCATCAGGTTGTGGCGTTTGACGTTAATGCCCGAAAACCACGCGCCGGTCGGGTTATTGCCAATGGCAAAGGTGCGGCGACCAAAGTTGGTTTTGTGCAACACGAAGGTGAACACCGCGGCGAGCACGATAAACAGCGCGAACTCAAACGACAGCGCGCCCCAGACGTAGCCTTGACCGAACCATGCGAAGCTCGCCGGATAGTGATTCAGCGCCTGATCGCCGAGCAAAATGTAGGAAATGCCGCGGAACAGGCTCATGGTGCCGATGGTGATAACGATGGAAGAGAGGTTCAGCCGGGTGACCAACAGTCCGTTCACCAATCCGCACAACACGCCCACGCCCAACCCCACGCACACCAACAGCGGCGTATCCATTCCCGCCACGGCGCAAAAGCCCATCGCCGTGGAACTCAAGGCGATGATCGCTGCCACCGACAGGTCAATTTCACGGGCGATGATCAGCATCGCCATCGGCAACACGATGATCGCTTTTTCGGTGAAGTTGAAGGTGGCATCTGACAGGTTCCAGATGTTGAGAAAATAGGGCGAGGCGAACGCATTCACCACGAACACCGCCAGGGTGACCGCCAGCAGAAAGCCTTCCCAGCACGCCAGGCGCTGGAAAAATGACGGGGCGGGTGACGCGTTTTGCACCGCTTCAGAAGTCAGCATTTTGCTCATGGTTTCACCGCCAGTTTTTGCCGGGCCAGCGCCGCATCGCGCAGGATGAGGCGACCTTTGCGTTTGTTGCCGCGCTCGTTGAGCACCACCGCAATCACAATCACCGCGCCGGAAATCGCCATCTGCCAGAACGGCGATACACCGATAACCGGCAAGGCATTGTTGATAACCCCGAGGAACAGCGCGCCAAACAGACAGCCGAGCACACGCCCGGTGCCGCCCATGGTGCTGATCCCGCCGATCACGCAGGCGGCGACAATCTGTAGCTCAAAGCCGTTGGCGACATCGACGTACGCCACCGCAAAGCGTGAAATCCACAAATAGCCGCAGAAACCGGCGAGCGCACCGGAGAGACAGAAGCTGACGAACTGCATTTTTCCGGCGTTGATCCCGGTGTAATACGCCGCCGTGGCGTTGCCGCCCGCGGTGTAAAGTGAACGTCCCGTCCGGCTGTAACGCAGGAAATAGCCGACCACAAACAGCGCGGCGATGGCACACCAACTCAGCACCGGTAGCCCGAGCAAAGCGGCGCGCGGCAGGCCGAGAAAATCAGCGCTCATCTGGTTGGAGTTCACCCAGCCGCCGTTGGACAGCAGAAAAATAACCCCGCGATAAATGCTCATCGTGCCGAGCGTCACCACAATCGCCGGAATACCCAGTTTCCACACCAGTAGCCCGTTGATGACGCCCATCAGCAGGCCGAGCAGGGTGGCCAGCGCCAGCAGCGCAACCACCGGAATGTCCGGATGGTGGAAATTGAGCAGTGCCACAATCATGCCGGTGAGGGCCAGATTGGCGGCCATCGACAGGTCGATGCCTTTGGTCAGCAGCACCATCATCTGGCCGAGAGCGAGAATGATCAGGATTGCCGTGTCGTTGAACATTTCCACCAGATTACCCGGGGTGATGAATGACGGCGTGCGGCTGCCGATGGCGGCGACCAACAGCACAATCACCGCAGCCAGCAGGGCTTCTCGGTGTTTAAGCAGAGATTTCAACATCATGCCGCCTCCCTGCCTGCGCCGCTGGCGGCGCTGACAATCACTTCCGCCGTTGCGTCGCCCGCGCGGTATTCCGCGACCATTAGCCCTTCGTGCATCACGATGATGCGGTCCGCCATGCCCATCACTTCGGGCAGTTCGGATGACACCATGATCACCGCCAGACCTTGCCCCACCAGCTCAGACATAAACTGATGCACGGCAGCCTTCGAGCCGATATCAATGCCTTTGGTCGGCTCGTCGAGGATGATCACCTCGGGATGGGTGGCGAGCCATTTGCCGATCACCACTTTTTGTTGATTACCGCCGGAGAGGGTTTCCACCGCCTGACGCCAGCTGGAGGCTTTGACCTGCAAGCGTTTGGCGTAGTCGTCTGCGAGTTTCCATTCCCGTTCTTCGTGTAACACGCCATTCGGGTTCAGCTTCCGCAACTGCGGCAGGCTGATGTTTTGCGCGATCGGCAGCGCAATGATCGCCCCCTGTTTTTGCCGTTCTTCCGGCACGCAAACAATCCCGGCCTGAATAGCATCGGCGGGCTGGTGGAAGTGTACGGTCTGGCCGTTCAGGACAATTTCGCCGGACGACGGCTGCGTCACACCGGACAGCGCCTGCATCAACTCGGTACGCCCGGCACCGACCAGGCCGTAAAAGCCAAGAATCTCGCCTTTGCGCAGGCTGAAATCGATATGTGCAAATTCAGTCGGATGGCATAAGTCTTTCACTTCTAGCACCGTGTCGCCCGGTTCGCACGCCACTTTCGGGAAGGTCTGGGTGATGGCGCGGCCCACCATCATGGCCACCATCCGCTCTTCGGTAATGTCATGGATGTTGCCTGCCCCGACGAACACGCCGTCGCGCAGAATGGTGTAGTGATCGGCCAGTTCGAAGATTTCGTCGAATTTGTGCGAGATAAACAGAATGGCTTTGCCGTCCTGTTTCAGGCGTTCAACGATTTGATAAAACTCCAGAATTTCATGCTGAGAAAGCGCCGCAGTCGGTTCGTCGAGAATCACCACCTGCGCATCAAATGACAGCGCGCGCGCAATGGCGACCATATGACGCTGGGCGATACTTAACGTTTTCAGCGTGGCGCGTGGGTCAATCTGCACTTCAAGCCGCGAGAGCAGCGCCTGAGCGCGACGGTGCATTTCCGACCAGTCGAGTTTCTTCAGAAAGCCCTTACAGACGTACTGCCCGGCGAAAATGTTTTCGGTGACCGACAGTTCATCGAACAGCACGGTCTCCTGATGAATCGCAGTAATCCCCACTTTGTGGGCAGAATCCGGCGTGGGCAGCTGAATGGGGATTGCTTTATAGAGAATGTCGCCTTCGTCGGGCTGATAAATTCCGGTCATCACTTTGACCAGCGTGGACTTTCCGGCACCGTTTTCGCCAATCAGCGCAGTGACTTTTCCGGGCCACAGGCTCAGTTGCACATTCTCCAGGGCGCGCACGCCGGGGAAGAATTTGCTGATGCCCGTGAGCTGGAGCAAGGGAGTGGATTCGGTCATGATGGTTCTCCGTCAAAAGGGTCTTGTAGGGCGGGTAAGCGGCAACGCCACCCGCCGTGTTGCCGGATGGCGCTACGCTTATCCGGCCTACAAAACGCATCAGAAAATTTTGGAGAACTTATCAATGTTGCTGGCATCGTAAACGAACGGCTTCGCCATCGCGCCGTTGCCGTCGGCATCCAGCGTTACTTTGCCGAGTTTACCCATGCTCGCTTCGGTTTTGGTGGCGCTGCCTTTGACCAGATCGTCCGCTAAATACGTTGCCGCATAGCCCAGATCGATAGGGTTCCAGATAGCAAAACTTTTGCTGGCGCCGGATTTGATTGCCCCAGCCATTTCAGACGGCAGGCCCAGGCCAGTTACGTACACTTTACCGATTTTGCCCTGATCTTTTACTGCCTGCGCCGCGGCCACAATGCCAACGGATGACGGCGACACGATAACTTTCAGGTCAGGATAGGTTTTCAGCAAACCGACCGCTTCGCGGTAGCTTTTATCGGAAAGGTCATCGCCGTAGGCTACCGTCACCAGATTGATCGACGGATACTGCGGCAGCACTTTTTTCATCTCCGCAATCCAGATGTTCTGATTGGTGGAGGTGGGAGTGGCGCTCAGAATAGCGACATCGCCTTTGTCCACTTTCAGCGCCTTCAGCGCATCGGCGGCCAGTTTGACGTTGGTTTCACCGATCAACGCGTTATTGGAAGGATTCAGGTGGATCTGACGGCCAGCCTGCGCCACGCCAGAATCCCATGAAACCACTTTGATACCACGCTGCATCGCCTTTTTCAGTACCGGCACCAGCGCATCTGGATCGTTGGCGGAAATGGCGATCGCATCGACACCCTGTGCGATCAACCCGTTCAGCACTTCGATCTGTGCTTCGGCGGTGGTGGTTGTGGGCCCGGTATAAATGACTTTGACGTCACCTAACTCTTTTGCCGCTTCCTGCGCGCCAACGTTGGCTGCTTCAAAAAATCCATTTCCCAGCGATTTTGCCACCAGGGCGATTTTGACTTCAGCAAATGAGGAACCGGAAAACGCCAGTGCGGCAACGGTGAGGATCAAGCTTAGTTTTATTTTCATTGCTTTTACTCCACTGAATTGAGTTAGTTGTAGGGATTGCAGGTGTATTTTCGCCCCGTCTCAATGAGCGGGGCGCGATGTTGTTATCTGTAAACAGTTATGCGTAAAGCGCTAATGCTGATGCCATCGGGGTCACGCCAAAGCGTTTGCCAAGAGCAATCAGTTCTTCCCGGGTGATGGTCTGTTTCATGCCGCCCATCGAATAGACCTTCACCAGAACTTCTGCCGATTTCTCGGCGGTATCAATTAAGCCAAACGCTTCATCGAGCGTTGGGCCGCTGCCGAATACGCCGTGGAACGGCCACAGCACCAGCGAATGCTGCTGCATTTCAGTGGCGGTTGCCTGGCCGATTTCATCGGTGCCTGGCACCATCCACGGCAGAATGCCGACGCCGTCCGGGAATACCACCAGACACTCAGTGCTGCCTTCCCACAGTTTGCGGGTGATGAGGTCGGTGTCGTTTTCCAGCACGTAGGTCAGGGCAATCAGATTGGTGGCATGACAGTGCATGATCACGCGGTCTTTGCCATTGGTCGCCTTGATGCGTTCGCAATGGGAAAGGAAGTGCGCTGGCAGCTCAGAGGTCGGCACCGCTTCGTGGGTCAGCCCCCAAAGAATGTGGTAGCCCGCGCCGTCGCTGTCCACTTTCACCACGCCTAAATTGGCGGTCGGGGAGAGCTGCACGTTGCGGAAGAATTTGCCGGAACCGGTGACGATAAACGGCGTATTCGCCAGAGCAGGCATTGGCTGGCTCAGAGCGATATAGCGCGGCTTTGCATGGAAATCCGCTTCGAACGGTGCGATATCGGCGTCGTCGAGGCGCAGGGTCAGGTTGCCGCCGTTGCGTTCGTCCCAGCCTTTCAGCCAGGCATCTGTGGTCGCTTTGATCATGCCCTGGACGAACCAGGAGTCGGTAATGGTGTGCATAGTCTTGTGGTTCCTTTGAAAATGCCGGGTGGCGCGTGGCTTACCCGGCCTACTCTTACCTGTAGGCCCGGCACGCAAAGCGCCGCCGGGCATGTCTTTTATTTACGCTTCGCTAAAACGTCCTTCTCGTAAGCGCGAACGTTGTCGAGCCACTGGCTGCCTGCTGGCGCATCGTGACGCTGGCAGTACATTTCCCATACCGCCTGCCACGGCAGGCATTTCTGCTCTTCGAGCAGCGCCAGACGCGCGGTGTAATCACCGTCGAGCTCCAGCTGACGCAGTTCCGCCGTCGGTTCCAGCAGTGCGCGCAGCAGGGCTTTTTTCATGTTGCGCGTGCCAATCACCCACGCGGCGATACGGTTAATCGAGGCGTCGAAGAAATCGAGGCCAATGTGTACGCGGTCGAACAGGTCATGGCGGATGATTTCGCTGGCGATAGCCTGAGTTTCGTCGTCCAGCAGCACCACGTGGTCGCTGTCCCAGCGTACCGGGCGGCTCACGTGCAGCAGCAGGCGCGGCACAAACAGCATCGCGGCAGAGATTTTGTCGGAAATCACTTCGGTCGGATGGAAGTGGCCCGCGTCCAGGCACAGCGCGGTCTGGCGGCTGGTGGCGTAACCCATGTAAAACTCGTTGGAGCCGACGGTGTAGCTTTCAGCCCCAATGCCGAACAGTTTGCTTTCCACTGCATCAATGTGATGCGCCGGGCTCAGTTTTTCGCTGATAATTTCATCCAGCGCGTTCATTAGACGCTGGCGCGGAGCGAAGCGGTCGACGGTCAGGTCTTTCATGCCGTCCGGGATCCAGATGTTCATCACCGACGGGGTACCCAACTGCTCGCCGAAATACGCGGATACGCGGCGGCTGGCTTTGCAGTGGTCAATCCAGAACTGGCGGATTTCATCATTAGCATGGGCGAGGGTGAAACCGTCGGTGCTCATCGGGTGCGAGAAGCATGACGGGTTAAAATCGAGGCCCAGTTTGTTGGTTTTGGCCCATTGCACCCAATTTTTGAAATGTTCCGGTTTGATTTCATTGCGACCAACCGGGGTTTCTGATTCCAGATAGATAGCGTGCAGGTTCAGGCGTTTCGGACCGGGGATCAGGCTCAGCGCCTGTTCCAGGTCGGCACGCAGTTCGGTGGCGTTACGCGCTTTACCCGGATAGTTGCCGGTCGCCTGGATGCCACCTGTCAGTGCGCCGCCTGGATTTTCAAACCCGGCCACGTCATCGCCCTGCCAGCAGTGCATCGAGACGGGCAGACGATCAAGCTGACGCAGCGCCTCCTCGACATCGACACCCACGGTGGCATAACGCTGTTTTGCCAGTTCCCAGGCTTGTTCAAGTTGAGTGGTCATGCGCAAAGCTCCTTCGTCTGTTGTGGCTGAAATTGCGCGACGTAGCGCGCAATTTCACTGTTCGGGTCCGGGGTAAAGGTGGTCAGCGCATAGTTACCGCGCACCACCTTACGAAAATCATCGACATCCTTGAGTTCATCCAGCGTCATCAGCTGCACGCCGATATTGCCCAGCGTGGAAGCTTCAATCGGCCCGGCGATAACCGTAATGCCGCAGGCATCGGCGCAGAGCTGATTGAGCAGTTCGTTCTGGCAGCCGCCGCCCACGATGTGCAGCTGTGAAAAGCGGTGACCGTGAAGGTCAGCGAGCTGGTGCAGCACACGGGCATACAGCAGCGCCAGACTGTCGAAAATGCAGCGCGCCAGTTCGGCAACGCTTTCCGGCACCGGCTGCTGGCTTTCGCGGCAGGCGGCCTGAATTTCGGCGCTCATGTTGTCGGGATTAATGAAGCGGTCATCGTTCGGATTGATAACGAACTGACAGGCGGGCAGCATCTGTGTGTGGGCGATAAGCCTTGAGATATCACTGACGTTTTGCTCTTTCAGAACGCGTTGCAGCAACCACAGCCCCATGATGTTTTTCAGCACCCGGTAGCGGCCTTCCGCGCCGCCTTCGTTAGTGATGTTGTTTGCCAGCGCGCTATCGCTAGTACATGGCGTTTTGCTTTCATAGCCCATCAGCGACCAGGTGCCGGAGGACAAGTAGGCTGCGTGTTTACCTGCCAGCGGTGAGGCAATTACTGCGCTGGCGGTGTCGTGGCTGGCGACGGCGACCACCGGGATCTGATTCCCCAACGGGCAAATCCAGTGGCCGACCACGTTGCCTGGATGCGTTGGCGTGCCAAACCAGCTGCGCGGGGCGTGCGCCCAGTTGAGCAGGTCTTCGTCCCAGTTATCGGTGTTGATGTTCACCATCTGGGTGGTGGTGGCGTTGGTGTATTCCCAGTTCATTTTGCCGGTCAGGCGATAGGCGAAATAGTCGGGGATCAGCAGCGCATGGGCGACGCTGGCCGCCGCTTCTGGCTGTTGTTCTGCAAAAGCACGGAACTGGTAAAGGGTGTTAATCGGCAGGAACTGGATCCCACTGCGGCGGTAAATATCAGCGCGTCCAAGTTCTTTTTCAGCGAGTTGCATCACGCCCTGAGTGCGGCTGTCGCGGTAGGAAATCGGCAGACCGACGCGGTTGCCGTCTTTATCCAGCAGCACATAGTCCACGCCCCAGGTATCAATGCCGATGCTGTCGATAAGAATGCCGTCGTCGCAAACTTTCTTCAGCCCGCAGCGGATTTCAGCTTCCAGGCTGTCGATATCCCAACAGTCGGTGCCGTCCACTTTCTGGAGCGTATTCATAAAACGGTGGATTTCACGCAGTGCCAGGGTCCGTTTTTTGCGGTCATAACTGGCCAGCATCACGCGTCCGCTGGAAGCGCCTAAATCAACCGCCACACAATGGCGAAAACTCATGGGGAGATCCTTCTGATAGTCATTGCAGACAGTCTGAAGGAGCGTCGTCATATCGACCTTCTCGCCACTGACAGCCCTAAATGGTGGCTGGCAAGAAAGCAAAGATGAACGTGAGGGGCTTCACAATTTCCAGTAATGAGCCCGTTTCATGCGGGTGTGACGCTGAACGCATTTCCTGATTTTTCCTGTCGTTTCTTGAAAAACAGACAGGGTTTGCGCGCTTTGTTGTCAAAAATTCAAGGTGAGAATGGCGGGGGCTGCTTATTATCCTGATAACTTTTCTCATTTCGTGGAGGCCATGATGACCGTACTGCACAGCGTGGATTTTTTTCCGTCAGGACATGCACCTGTTGCCATTGAGCCACGGCTTCCACAGGCTGAGTTTCCGGAGCACCACCATGATTTTCATGAGATTGTGATTGTGGAACATGGCACCGGCATCCATGTGTTCAACGGCCAGCCCTACACCATTACCGGCGGGACGGTGTGTTTCGTGCGCGATCATGACCGTCATCTGTACGAGCACACCGACAATTTATGCCTGACCAATGTGCTGTACCGGTCTCCGGACGCGTTCCGGTTTCTGTCCGGCCTGCAACAGTTGCTGCCGCAGGAGCAGGATGGCGTATACCCATCGCACTGGCGGGTGAATCAGGCGGTGTTGCAACAAGTCCGGCAGGTCGTGCAGCAGATGGAAGCGCTCGATAGTGGGGACGACATGCACGCCATCGCCAACCGCGAAATTCTGTTTATGCAGCTGTTGGTGCATTTGCGTAAAGGCAGCCTGGCGGCAGAGGCGACCAATAACGATGCTCGCCTGAGTTTGCTGATGGCGTGGCTGGAAGACCATTTCGCCGACGATGTGTGCTGGGAAGAGGTTGCTGACCGCTTTTCGCTGTCGCTGCGTACCCTGCATCGCCAGCTCAAACAGCACACTGGTATGACGCCGCAGCGCTACCTCAATCGCATTCGTCTGACCAAAGCGCGTCACCTTCTGCGCCACAGTGACGAAAGCGTCACAGACATCGCATTTCGCTGTGGTTTTGGCGACAGTAACCACTTTTCGACGCTTTTTCGCCGCGAGTTTCAATGGTCTCCACGTGACATTCGTCAAGGGCGCGATACCGTACTTCAGTAACGCGAGACCAGTCACCGTTTTTTGCTGTAAAAACAGCTAATAATATCCGGTTATCCGCTGTTTGAGGTTTCGCTGTGCCTGCTCCACTCATTCTTCGAAAAGCCGAATTTTTCACGTCGCCGCAGCAAGCGGTGGCGGTGGCCGATCGCTACCCGCAAAACGTGTTTGCTGAGCACACGCATGAGTTCTGTGAGCTGGTGCTGGTGTGGCGTGGCAACGGGCTGCATATCCTCAACGATCGCCCGTACCGCATAACGCGGGGCGATTTGTTTTACATTCGTGCGGAAGACAAGCACTCCTACGCCTCGGTGAATGACCTGGTGCTGCAGAATATTATCTATTGCCCGGAACGGTTGAAGCTCAATCTGGACTGGGCGGCGCACATTCCCGGCCTGCACGGCACTGCCTGGACGCCACACTGGCGGATTGGCAGCAGCGGCATGGCTCAGGTACGGCAGGTGATCACCGCGCTGGAACAAGAGAGCCATAAAACCTGCAGCCATGCGAACGACATGGCTGAGCTGCTGTTCGCACAGCTGGTGGTGGCGCTGCGCCGTCATCGATACGCCACGGATAATCTGGCTGCGACGGAGAGCGAAGCGCTGCTCGATAAGCTTCTCACCGCGCTGGCGGGTAGCCTGAACCGGCCTTTCGCGCTGGATCAATTCTGCGAACAGCACACCTGCAGTGAACGCACGCTACGTCAGCAGTTCCGCAGCCAGACGGGCATGACCATCAACCACTATTTACGCCAGTTGCGGATTTGCCACGCGCAATATCTGCTGCAGCATTCAGAATTGATGATCGGGGAAATTGCGATGCACTGTGGTTTTGAGGACAGTAACTACTTTTCAGTGGTGTTTAACCGGGAAGTGGGGATGACGCCAGGGCAGTGGCGTCATCGTAATGCGGCCTGAAATAGCAGGGAAAGAGAATATTTTAAATAACCTACAAATAATGGTGTTATTTCCTGCGTGATATTAAAATGAGTGCTCTGTGCAATAAATCACATTTAACGGTGACTTTTTGCTTTATGCTCCGATTATTATTTGCGGAGGTAGTATGCCAGCTATTTTCATCACACTTATCATGAACAGCGTCGCTTTTTTGCTATCAATTGATAGCAAAATTAAAGCGCTGCTGGATAATGCGTGCTGGTTTAATTCCCTGCAAGACCTGACTACAAATAATACGCCGGACGACGGTGATGATATGGATGCGCAAATGGCGCAAAACTGGTCGAGCTTATGGGATTGTGCAGGTCAGGCGCTGCACATTAATATCGAGCATCATTTTTATCTGGTCAACCCTTCAGCCCAGCCCGCGTCGCCATCGACATTAGGTTGTCGTAAACGGACGGAGCTGACTTTCTGTTCCCGCAATACGAGTCTGCATCAGTTGGTGTTGTGCCGTCATGCCAGTGGCTCAGATGGTGATCATCTTCCTGCATACCCATCGCTATTCATAAAGCACAATGCGCGTTTTCGCCATTGTGCTTTTTTATTATCTGAACTCATCAGAGAGGATGCGTTATGTACATTGTTTGTGTCGCTGCTTGTCCAACCGGTGTCGCGCACACCTTTATGGCCGCCGAAGCTCTTGAGATAACAGGGAAAAAACGGGGTCATGATATCAAGGTAGAAACCCAGGGCAGTCTGGGGGCAGAAAACGAAATTACCGCAGACGATCTGTCCCGGGCGGATGCGGTAATCATCGCCGCTGACGTGGCTATCAGTGATAAAGAGCGCTTCGAGGGCATGATAAAACTGGAGTGCAGCGTTTCCGATCCGATCAAATTTGGCGATGCGGTATTTGAAGCCGTAGAGCAGGAGGTGGCAAATGGCTAAATTTCAGGGCGGGGGGCAACGCTCCACGGGCGCAGAGGTGAAAAACGCCATCATGACAGGCGTCTCATGGATGCTGCCGTTTGTCATCTCTGGGGCGGTGATCATGGGGATTGCACGTATCGGTGCCTCGTTGTACGGCATTGATAATATCTGGGATGCCAGCCACGAACAGGCCGCCAGCGTGATGGTGCAGATGCTGCATAAATTCGATGGTTTCGGTGGCCTGGCATTGTCGCTGATGCTGCCGATAGTGGCGGGTTATATCAGTTTTGCCCTGGCGAACAAGCCGGGTCTGGCGCCAGGCATGGTGGGCGGCCTGTTAGCCAGCAATCTGGGCACCGGATTTCTCGGCGCTCTGGCGGCGGGTTTTGTGGCGGGTTACATCGTTCTGGCCCTGAATCGCTGGATAAAATTACCGAAAACCCTGGCTTCCGCGGGGCCGATTTTTATCCTGCCGGTCGGGGGTACGCTGCTGACCTGCATTGTGATGGCTTTTGTTATTGGCACACCGCTGGCGGCGCTGAATCACGGTATGGAGCAATGGCTGCTGTCGATGTCGGGTACCAACAAAGTTCTGTTGGCGGCGGTGATTGGCGGCATGGTGGGCTTCGACCTTGGCGGTCCGGTCAATAAGGCGGCGGTAACGACTGCGATGGCGTTATTGGCCTCCGGTATCTATGACCCGAATACTGCGGCTCAGGTGGCTATTATTGTTCCGCCGATTGGTCTGGGCGTGGCCACTCTTATCTGGTCTTCGCGATTCCCGGAATCGTTGCGTGAAGCCGGTAAAGCCTCCACCCTGATGGGGCTTATCGGTGTGTCCGAAGGGGCGATCCCTTTTGCGCTGGCTAACCCGCGCATTATTATTGTTAACGTCATTGGCTCTGCCGTTGGCGCGTCGATGGCCGTTGGACTGGGGGCGAGCAACCATGCCCCTATTTCTGGGTTTTATGGCTGGCTGGCGGTTGAGCAATGGCCGATTTATGTCCTGTCTATTGCCTGTGGTTCAGCGATTATTGCGTGTGGATCGCTATTCATTTTCCGTGGCGAAGCAACGCCTGTTTCGGGTGGTAATAAAACAACGCCTGCGCCGAAATTTAAAGCCAGTAGATAATACGCTGCTGGCGTATTAATCCGAACAGTTTGCAGCGTGGTCTGAGTATTTCCTCCGCGCAGGAGACGCACATCTTAAATACGGAGAATAATATGAAGACAGTTCATTTAATTCAGCATACACATTGGGACCGGGAGTGGTATTTCACAGAGAATGACTCGCGAACGGTCCTTTATTATTTTATGGCCGACGTCATTGCGCGCCTTGAAGCCGATGAATCATTAGGGCCTCTGGTCCTGGATGGTCAGACGGTGGTGCTGGAAGACTATTTCCAGGTGGCTCCGGACAATCGTGAGCGAGTCCTTAAGCTCATCGCAGCGGGACGGCTGCTGATCGGTCCGTGGTATACCCAGACTGATTTTTTGGTGGTCGGTGCAGAATCCATCACCCGTAATCTGCTGTTGGGCATGGCGGACTGCCAGGCGCTGGGCAGCCGTATGCCTGTTGGCTATGTTCCCGACTCATTCGGGCAGAGCGCGCAGTTGCCGATGTTCCTGACCCAGTTCGCCATCGATCAGGCTGTCATCTGGCGCGGATGGTGTGAATATGACGTCGCCAGCAGCGAATTTATGTGGCGCAGTGCGGACGGCAGCAGTGTGACCACCGCCGTCCTGCCCTGGGGCTACGGTTGCGCTAAATGGCTGCCGACCGATGCGGAGGAAGCCTGGCGGGTGCTGCCGGGTATATTGCAAAAACAGGCGAAATTCAGCACCTCTGCACAGATTTTGCTGCCAAACGGCAATGATCAGTCTCCCTTCGAGCATGGCGTGCCCGCCATGCTTGACACACTCAACGAACAGCAGGCCGAGTACCGTTTTGTGCGCAGTGATTTCGGTCGCTATTTTCAGGCGCTGGAAGGCGAAACGCTGGCGGAATTTCAGGGCGAGCTGCTCAGCCCGAAGTATATGCGCATCCATCGGGGGATTTTCTCGACCCGCATGGACATCAAACAGGCCAACGCCCGGCTGGAAAACTTTGTCAGTCAGCAGCTTGAGCCGCTGCTGAGCGTGGTGTGGCGGCTGGGGCTACCTTATCCGCAAACGGCAGTGGAAAACATTTGGCGCGAAGCCATGAAATCTCATGCCCATGACAGTATTGGCGGCTGTAATTCGGATCGCGTTAACGCGATGGTCAAAGCGCGGCTGATATCCGGGCAGGAAAGCGCCAGCCAGCTGTTTGAGTTGAATATGAAAATGCTGGCGGAAGGTATTGAGACCCGCCAGCAAGGTAAAAAAATCATTATTTTTAATTCGCTTCCCTACGAGCGCGACGGTCAGGTGGTGCTGACGCTGTATGTCCCCGGAACTGATTTTTGCATCGTCGATGCCTCCGGGCAGCCCTGTCGCTGGCAGATTGTGCATGAAGAACAGCAGGATATGTCAGTCATTGTTCAGGAACTGTCTAACAGCACGACGACGGTCTGGTATCGCAAATGTACCCTCCTGCTTGAAGCGAAAGCCCTGCCAGCCTGCGGGTATCAGACGTTATATCTTCAGGAAGACTGCGCGGCGGGGTTTGTCGCAGCAAATGGAGATATTTCGGCGCTGGAAAACGGCTGGCTGCGTCTGACGCTGGATGAAGGGCAGATCTCCCTGCTCGATAAACGTAGTGGCAAACGTTGGGATCACATTCTGCAACTGGTCGACGGCGGCGATGCGGGCGATAACTACAACTATTCGCCGCCGGAAGAAGACTGGCGTGTGACCAGCGACGGGGCATTGACTTCTGCCACCTGGCAGCGCGGTACGCTTGCCGATACCCTGACGCTCAACTGGTCCATTGCCGCCCCCGTCGATCTTCAGGCCCGCCGGCTGCATCTGTGCAACGCGCGATTGAATGTCAGCATGACGCTGGCACTCGACCACGACCGCCCTCTGCTGGATGTGCAGGTGAGCCTCGATAACACCTTGCGCGATCATCGCTTGCAGGTTGAAATCCCTACTGACATTGGCGAGATGTTCCATTTTGCGGATCAACCTTTTGGCCTGATCCGCCGTGAAAATCACCCGCAGATGCTGGCAGCCTGGCAGCAGGAGCAGTGGGCGGAAGCGCCCGCTTCGCTGTGGCCGATGCAAAGCCTGGTAATGATGCATAACGACAGCCAGGGGATGTGCGTGGTGACAGAAGGACTGCGCGAATATGAAATCCCGGCGGATAAACCGGCAACCCTGGCGATTACCCTTTTGCGCAGCGTCGGCTGGTTGGGGCAGCCTAATATGCCATGGCGTCCAGGGCGCGCTTCGGGCATGGTTTTACCTTCTCCGGCCTCACAGCTGACGGGGCCGTTTCATTGCCGTTTTGCGCTCCTGCCGCTGCATCAGGGGCCGGACGCAACCTTCTGGCGCGACGTGGAGAACTGGCGTACGCCAGCCCTCGGCTGGTTGGATTCCGGCTGGTCGCGCTTTAAAACCAACCCGCATGGCAAGTCATTCCCGTCCTCGTACAGCCTGCTGAGCTGGGATACCCCGTTGCATTTCAGCACGCTGAAGAAAGCACAAAACGGCGATGCCTTGATCCTGCGTGGCTGGAATCCTGGCGACACTGTTCTGACCTGCTCATCACCTCTCGTGACGGGCGTTATCACGCCTGTCACGCTGGCGGAAACCCCACTTTATGCCCCGCAAAAAACGGTTTCTGCTTGCGCACCTGTGAGCTGGCGGATCCAGTCTGCGAAAGAAGGAACATCCGATGCTTAAAATCCCGTTTATTTGTCCCCTGGAAAACGGCCTGCACGCCAGGCCCGCCAGCGAGCTGGAACAGCGAGTGACGCCATTTAACGCCCGGGTCACCCTGCATAATCTGCGTAATCAGCGGCTGGTGGACGCGCGCAGTGTGCTGGCGCTGATTGGCGCAGACGTGGTGTATCAGGATGCCTGCGAGCTGCTGATAGACGGTGATGACGAGCAGGTAGCACATCAGGCACTGGGCGCGTTTATCAAGAATGAACTGGGCGAATGTGACGCGCCACTTGTCACGCCCTCTGTCTCTCATGAACAGCCATTGCCTGTCTTTCTGGCGGCCACCACCGCGCAATGTCTGCGTGGCGGCGGCATCAGTCCGGGGCTTGCCAAAGGTATTGCTGTGCCGTTAGGGACGGTAGATCTGTTGCGGCTGGCACAGCAGGAAGCGCCACAGGAAGCTGAACACCAGAAGCAAATGCTGATGAAGGCGTTAAGCGCGGTGCGTGATCAGGTACAGGCAGAATTGCGGCATGCGCAGGGCGAGACTGCGGACGTGCTGAAAGCGCACAAGAAACTGCTGCACGACACGATGCTGGAACAGGTGTTGCTGTCTGCATCCCGCGCCCGGAATGCACTGGCAGCGCTGGCGCAAGGTATGACTCAACTCAGTCTGCCACTTCGTGAGAGTCGCAGTGTTTATTTGCAACAACGGGCGCTAGATTTGCAGGATTTAGGGCTGCGTCTGGCAGCCTCCCTGCTCCCCGGTCCGCTCTTTACCTTGCCGGAATTAACCCAGGATTCTGTCGTCATCAGTGCATCCCCAATCACTCCCGGACAATTTCTGGCGCTGCGTGGAACGCATCTGAAAGGCATTGTGATGGGCGAAGGTGGTGAGACATCACACACCGCCATCCTCGCCCGTTCATTTGGCATCCCATTGCTTTGTGCCCAGGAGGTGAGGGTGCCGGACGGTACGCCGCTGCTTCTCGACTCGCGCTATGGTGTGTTGGTGGTTGCACCGGATGCATGTGCGCAACAATGGTACGCCATGGAGGCAGAAAAGGACGTGCGCATCGCCCAGCGATTAGCGCCATTTTTACAGCAAAAGGGCAGCAGCCGTGATGGTGAATCGGTACCGTTGTTGGCCAATATTGCGCTGGCCGCCGAAGCGGAAGGGGCGTTTGCTGCGGGAGCTGAGGGCATAGGCCTGTTTCGTACCGAAATGCTGTTCTGTGAACGCAGTGCACCCCCGGAAGAGGAGGAGCAGTACCTGGCCTACCGCCTTGTGCTGGAGCGGGCGCAGGGAAGAAAGGTGGTTATCCGCACGCTGGATATAGGGGGGGATAAACCTTGCGACTATCTCAATCTGCCGTCGGAAGAGAACCCGTTTCTTGGCTGGCGCGCGGTGCGCCTCTATCCCGCGTTTCTGACGATTTTCAGACACCAGGTGCGGGCATTGCTCCGCGCCAGCGCCACAGGGCCGCTGCATATTATGGTGCCGATGGTGGCGACGCTGGAGGAGGTGAAGTGGCTGCATACGCAGTTCCATCAGATAGTGGAACAGTTGCAGAGTGAAGGTATCGCCGTGGGTGAGTGGCACTTAGGCATCATGGCCGAGGTACCGTCGACGCTTTATCTGCTGGAGCGCGCGGCGGCGTATATCGATTTTGTCTCCATCGGCAGTAACGATCTGCTGCAATATTTCCTCGCCTGCGACCGGGGAAATCCGCGCGTACACTCCCTCTACAACCACTGTGATCCTGGTTTCCTTATGCTCCTCGACGACATTACGGCGAGCGCGCAGCGGGCAAAACTTGATATCTGCCTGTGTGGTGAAATGGGCGGTGACCCGACCGTGCTACCGCTGCTGCTGGGGGCCGGGTTGCGGCAGATAAGCATGTCAGCCGGACGAATAGGCAATGTGAAGCAGCATCTGGCGTTACTGGATACGACGGTATGTCGGCAGATGCTTGAGAACGCATTTACCTGCGAAAGCGCAGCAGAAGTGGAGCAAATGCTAAATGTATCGGCGACAGAGGGGGATCGCTCGGTCTTCGATCCGGCGCTGATATTGCTGGAACAGCGGGTCGCCAACAAAGCCGAAGCTATCAAACGCCTGACGGATAATCTCGAGGTTGAACAGCGAGTGAGCTCCGGTACCGCGGTGGAAACGGCCATCTGGGACCGAGAAGCAGTGTTCTCGACAGCACTCGGTTTCTCGGTTGCTATCCCGCACTGTAAATCCGCGGCGGTCGTTAGCAGCTGCGTCTCTTTGTTGCGCCTGAATACACCGCTGTTGTGGGGGGACGACGTGGAGGTGTCACTGGTTCTCATGCTGACGGTCAGCGAGCAGGGGAAAAGCGATCACATGAAAATATTTTCGAAACTGGCCCGCAAGCTGATGCATGAAGAATTCCGCCAACAATTATTGCAAGGTGATGATCCACAAGAAATTACCGTCTTACTTGAGCGAGAACTTACCCGTTAATAAAGGACATTGTGATGAAGACATTTTTGATGGCGAATATTGCCGCTCTTTTGCTGACTGCCAGCGTGGCGGAGGCGGCAGAGAATGCGCAATATCGTGTCGCCTTTATGCCCGATATTCACTTTCATGATGTTTATGGCACCTTTCAGGATGGGGCGTTCAGTGGCCTGAAGAATCAAAAAAGCGGACAGAACGCGATGATTCGCACCATGTATGCGCAGTTGACCTCTACCCGCTTATTCAATGAAAACTACTTTGCTCTTCGTGCCGCGTTGGATAATGCGGGCAACAAAGGCATAAAGCTTATCGCGCTACCGGGGGATTTCAGTGATGACGGGCAGCCGGTACATATTCGTGGTTTAGTGACATTGTTGCAGGAGTATCAGCAAAAATACGGCATGCGGTTTTTTGCCACTCCCGGGAATCACGATCCTAACCGACCTTTCGATTTACCGGGCGGTGAAGAGGATTTTTTAGGCGCAGGCGGTAAAACCCAGCGCATTTTCAGTTTTGGTGCAAAAGAGTGCAAAGGCTATCAGGGTAAAACGGCGGTGATAGCGACCGGCGCAGAATTGCCGACTATTTGCAGCCAGGAGATGGTCAGTAGTGGTTATCAGCACATCATGAAGATGATGGCGCCGTTTGGTATCAATCCCCAGCCGGCGGATATCTACTGGGAAACGCCATATTCAACGTATGACCAACAGCATTATTCTTACGGTAAAGCGCAGCAGGCCAGCGATTTCCGCCAGCGGCAGTATGAAATTTGCGCCCAGGGCACCGGAGGAAAATATAAAAAACCGGGCTACGGACCGTGCTTTACCGTCGCGGACAGCAGCTATCTGGTTGAACCGGTTTCGGGGTTATGGCTAATGGCGGTGGATGCAAATGTCTATCTTCCGACGAAAAACGCTGATCCGACAAAATTGACGGAGGCCAGCAATTTCGAGGGGTCAGGCGACGCCGGGTATAATAAGATGCTGACCCACAAGCAGCAGACGGTAGCCTGGATGACCGACGTCGCGCGGCGTGCGAAAGCGCAAAATAAGACTCTGATTACCTTCAGTCATTTTCCGATGGTGGAGTTTGATAACGGGGCAGCGGGCGATCTGGAAAATATCTTTGGCAAAGGGAAATTCCAGCTGGCACGAGCGCCACAAGAAGATACCAGCCATGCGCTCGCGAAAACCGGGATTGGCGTGCACGTGGGTGGACATATGCACTTCAACGATACGGGGGTGCGTAAATACCCGGACGGCAGTTTGCTGTTTAACATTCAGGCTCCTTCCATGGCGGCCTACGTACCGGCTTATAAAATCCTCAGTTTTTCCAGCCCGACAAGCATTGATGTGCAAACGATAATCCTCAACAGCGTGCCGCGTTTTAACGAGCTGTTTGAGCATTATCAGCAGGAATGGGATCATCTCAACGCTATTCATTCGCCTCATCTGTGGAATCAAGCGGTGCTCGGGGCGCGGGATTATTATGATTTCACTAACTGGCATATTACGGAACTCACCCGGTTACGCTTTGTCCCGGAGGAGTGGCCATGCGAAATCCGCCAGATGCTGTTCAGCCTGAACGGTGCAGAGATGCTGACTTTAAGTCAGCTCAACAGTCCGCTGGTCTATCGCGAGGTGTTAACGACGCCACTTGATGCTCATGCGATTTGTGCCAAAGGTACTACGCCCGCGCAGCGGGATATCAGTGGACTGTATCTGAAAAAAGACACCGCCGTCTGGCGCGAGGCCGAGAACCGTGCCGACGCTATGGCCCGTAGTGCGGGGATGACGCTTGAAGAGTTTGCTGGCTGGAATGGTTTTGATCTGGCGGTGGATTTTTATCGCTTGCGCAATGCGGATGAGCTGGCGCTGAGGGATATTTCCATTTCTCGCCTAAGAGAGTATCGACTGTTGACCTTAACGCTGGCGAAGTCACTGCCTGCTGTGATGCCGGAGGTCACTGCTGACAGTCCGTTTGATATGATTTTCCGACTGCGCTTCGGCAGTATTTTCAGCGTGATTGATAAATACCTGAAGGGAAGCCCGAGCCGTAATTTCCATCTGGACACGAAAACAGGCGAGATCCACGCCATCTGATCAGAAGAGTGTTTTTATTCCCCTCCGAACTGCCTGAGACGGAGGGGGATTCATCAGTTAGCCATGCCTAAGCCCACGATATTCGCGGCAATGATAATCACCACGCAGCCCAGACTCAGCACTCCGACCGGACGACGACCGGCATTGTTCCACTCTTTCATAATCAGCCCAACCAAACCGCCGCACAGCACGTAGAAACTCATGTGCAGCATCCAGCTCATGTAATCGTACTGCGCTGGAATGCTGGCGTGGCCCCAGGCGTAGAAAAAGAACTGCAAATACCACATCAGGCCCGCGAGGGCGGAAAACAGGATATTGCCGATGATCATCGGTTTTGCCAGCGAGAAGTCTGCTTTTACCGACAGATTTGGCTTGGTTGCCAGGCGGAAGAAGCAGAAGCCGAGGTTAATCACCGCGCCACCGCCCATGATGATGACGTAGCTTGGCAGTGCCACATACAGGGGGTCGACGCCAAGGGCGGCCGCCGCTTCATGCATCGGTTTGGCCGCGTTCATGGCGAAGGACATCCCCGCCGAGAAAATGCCGCACATTACCGCCAGAATCAGACCCTTTTTCAGGTTGAACTCTTCGGCTTTGATGCCCATTTTGCGTTCTTTCAGCTGACCGGCGCGCGTGACGATACCCACGCCAATCACGGCCACCAGCACACCCAACAGCGTCATTCGCCCGCCTTCGGTGCCGACCAGCACGTGGAACTGACCGTCGAGGATTGGCGTCATCAGGGTGCCGACGATAAGCGTGATGCCGATAGCGATCCCAATCCCCATCGACATGCCGAGATAGCGCATGGTCAGGCCGTAGTTGATATTCCCGATGCCCCACATCGCGCCGAACAGGAACACCGGCAGCAGCGTAGAAGCATTAAATGAACGGTAGTACGCCCAGAAATCAGGCAACAACATGGCGCTGATGGCCCAGGGCAGAATCAACCATGAGACAAAACCACCAATCGCCCACATGGTTTCCCAGGACCAATTTTTAACTTTCTTGAACGGGGCATAGAAACAGGCTGCACTGGCCGCACCTATCAAATGCCAAAGAATACCCATCGTAATCGCGTGACTCATTTTTTTACCCTCAATGTTTTACATCGATGAATCTTTCATCTGACGTGACGAGTGTAAAAATTAGTCAATTGATTAACCTTCAGACCGCTGCCGTCCATGCCCCATACCTGGCAAAAAGCGCGTGTTACCCTTGAGCGGGCTCACAAAATCAGCCACATACCTAAAAGTTATAACCTTATTAAAATTACGGCATTGATAAACATTTTCAATATCATTTAATTAACTATAATGGACCAACTGCTTACGCGGCGTAACACCTCTGCCGCCCGATGATAATTGGAGATGAATATGAGTTATACACTGCCATCCCTGCCGTACGCGTACGATGCCCTTGAGCCGCACTTCGACAAGCAGACGATGGAAATCCATCACTCTAAACACCACCAGGCCTATGTGAACAACGCGAATGCTGCGCTGGAAAGCCTGCCTGAGTTTGCAAATCTGCCTGTTGAAGAACTGATCACCAAACTGGATCAGCTGCCAGCAGACAAGAAAACCGTTCTGCGTAACAACGCTGGCGGCCACGCAAACCACAGCCTGTTCTGGAAAGGCCTGAAAACCGGTACCACTCTGCAGGGCGACCTGAAAGCGGCTATCGAAAGCACCTTCGGCTCTGTTGATAAATTCAAAGAAGAGTTCGAGAAAGCTGCTGCTACCCGTTTCGGCTCTGGCTGGGCGTGGCTGGTACTGAAAGACGGCAAACTGGCCGTTGTTTCTACCGCTAACCAGGATTCCCCACTGATGGGTGAAGCTGTTTCTGGCACCTCCGGTTTCCCAATCCTGGGCCTGGACGTGTGGGAACACGCTTACTACCTGAAATTCCAGAACCGTCGCCCGGACTACATCAAAGCGTTCTGGGACGTGGTGAACTGGGACGAAGCTGCAGCACGTTTCGCGGCTAAAAAATAAGGCGACCCCGCGCCTCTGTTGCCTTCTGGTAGCACAAAAACCCTGCTGATTAGCAGGGTTTTTTTATGCCTGTAGCAGTGAGATGTGATTAACGTCAAAAATAAAAACATTGATCCTCTAAATATAAAACTGCGTTTTAATTTGTTTGTGAGATCACTGTTCTCTCTTCCCGTAGGGACTATTGTTTTGCCTGCTGCGGCGCTTCCGAGCGCACAACAACGCTGAAAACATAGCCAATACAACAGGTTCTTACGGGTGGTGACATGCAAATCAAACGTACTATTGAAAAAATCCCCGGTGGCATGATGCTGGTTCCGCTGTTTATCGGCGCGCTGTGTCATACCTTTTCCCCAGATGCGGGTAAGTACTTCGGCTCGTTCACCAACGGGATGATCACCGGTACGGTGCCGATTCTGGCGGTGTGGTTTTTCTGTATGGGCGCCTCCATCAAGCTGAGTGCGACCGGTACGGTTCTGCGTAAATCCGGCACGTTGGTTGTCACCAAAATTGCCGTGGCGTGGGTGGTTGCCGCCATTGCATCACGTATTATCCCTGAGCATGGCGTTGAGGCTGGGTTCTTCGCCGGGCTATCCACGCTGGCGCTGGTGGCGTGTATGGACATGACCAACGGCGGGCTGTACGCCTCTATCATGCAGCAGTACGGCACCAAAGAAGAAGCGGGTGCGTTCGTACTGATGTCGCTGGAATCCGGCCCGCTGATGACCATGATTATTCTCGGTACAGCGGGTATTGCCTCGTTCGAGCCGCACGTGTTTGTCGGCGCGGTACTGCCGTTCCTGGTCGGTTTCCTCTTGGGTAATCTGGATCCTGAACTGCGGGAGTTTTTTGGCAAAGCGGTGCAAACGCTGATCCCGTTCTTCGCCTTCGCACTCGGCAATACCATCGATTTAAGCGTGATTGCCCAAACTGGCGTGCTGGGAATTGTGCTGGGTCTGGCGGTGATTGTAGTGACGGGGATCCCGCTGATCATTGCCGATAAGCTGATTGGTGGCGGTGACGGAACCGCAGGGATTGCGGCATCCAGTTCTGCGGGAGCTGCGGTTGCTACGCCGGTGTTAATTGCGGAAATGGTACCTGCGTTTAAACCGATGGCCCCGGCAGCGACGTCGCTGGTGGCGACCTCGGTGATTGTTACCTCGATTCTGGTGCCGATTATTACGTCTGTCTGGTCACGCAGAGTGAAAGCCAGGGCGGTGGCAATCGATGTGCGTAACACGGTGAAATAGCGGCGATTATTCTGCCCGGTTACGCCGGGCCTACCACTTGAAGCCCGGCGTAACCGGGCTTTTTTGTTTTTAGCGAATGCCGAACTGACGGTCGACGGTTGCCAGCTGTTCAGCGTTGAGCGTCCCGCCCGCGTTGCGCGAAACGGATGTGCAATAACCGAACTTGCGTGAGACGACGGTTTTAATCGTGGTCACGAAATCATCGCCGATGGCGTAAATTGCCATGAAGCGGCCGATCTCCCGTTGTGCGTGCGTCAATGCGGTTAAATCACCTTTCTGCCACGCTTCCCGTGCCTGAACAAATAGCTCAGGCATGACGTTATTCAGCCCAGAAATCACCCCAGAGCCGCCTGCCATCAGGTTCGGAATGAAGTATTCGTCGTATCCCGACAGCACAGCAAAATCGTCTCGCACGGCCTGGGTGGCGTGGATCATATTGCGGGTGTGCGACTGGCAATCGACTGTATCCTTGATGCCTGCGAAGTGCGGAAATTCAGCAGCAAGCGTGGCGGCAATTTCGGGCGTGATATCGCAGCCGGTTCGCGCCGGGAAATTGTAGGCGAACCATTTACCGTCGAGGCGGTGGCCAATCTCACGGAAATAGCTCAGCACCTGATTTTCCGTCTGGCCGTAGTAGTACGGCGGCAGCACCATCACCGCATCGTAGCCCGAAGAATAAGCGGTCTGCGCCATCAGGAAAACGTCGCTGAGGCAGGTGGATGAGACGTTGGCGACCATCGTCAGGGATGACATCGCCCGCGCTTTGCGGATAAGCGTCAGGCGTTCTTCCAGCGAAAACGACGCGAATTCGCCAATGCTGCCCATTAGCAGGATAACGTCGATGCGTGCGTCGGTGAGGCGGGTGAGATGCTGTTTCAGCCCGTCGTAATCAATCTGTTCTTCACTGTCCATCGGGGTAATTGAGGGGCACCAGACGCCGGTAAAACGAAGATGCTGGGTCATGTCGTTGACTCCTTATAGTGAAATAGCGTTTCAATTTTATTAATGGATAACATGAATCGTTCAGCAACGGCTTTACGCATGTCGCATTTTGCGCAGTTTACGTGCAAAAATAGCGGTAATGAGGGTCGGGAACAGGAGAGGGAAGATGCAATATCCGGTAAATGTATTCACGGGCAGCGTGCGGGAGTACGAGGAAAGTCGTCCAAGCGCGATTGCAAAGTTGCAGGTGGACGGCGAGCTTGAGCTGACCGAGCGCGGCCTGGTGGGTGATGAGCAGGCGGAAAAGAAAATTCACGGCGGCCCCGATCGCGCGCTGTGTCATTATCCGCGCGAGCATTACGCCGACTGGGCGCGAGAATTTCCCGAGCAGGCGGAATTATTCTGCGCTCCGGCATTTGGCGAAAACTTATCGACGGTCGGGCTTACGGAAAAAAACGTGTTTATCGGCGATATTTTCCGTTGGGGAGACGCGCTGATTCAGGTCACGCAGCCGCGTTCGCCGTGCTTTAAGCTCAATTATCATTTCGGCATTAGCGATATGTCTTCCCTGATGCAAAGCAGCGGCAAAATGGGCTGGCTGTATCGGGTGATTATGGCAGGAAAGGTGTCGAGCGAGCAGCCACTGGAGGTGGTTTCGCGCCTGAGTGATGTGTCAGTGCATGACGCGGCGGCGATTGCGTGGCATACGCCCTATGACGATGAGGAGTATCGCCGTTTGCTGTCGGCGGCGGGGTTATCGGTGAGCTGGACGAGGACGATGCAGAAGCGGCGCTTGAGCGGGCATATCGAGGATAATTCACGGCGGTTATGGGGGAAGTAAATTCCCCTCATCCTACCCCTCTCCCTTATCGGGCGAGGGGTAAAACCTTAACCCCGTTTATACAACGGCAACCACAAGGTTAAACGTAAACCACCCAACGGGCTGTCGTCGGCTTTGACCCAGCCGCGGTGCTGCTGAATTGCGGTTTCGACAATCGCCAGACCAAGACCGGTTCCGCCGGATTCACGGTCACGGGCTTCGTCAGTGCGATAGAACGGACGGAAAATCTGCTCTCTGTCTTCCGGACTCACGCCTGGGCCGTCATCGTCGACGTTAATCGTGATGCCGTCTTTATCTACCGAGAAACTCACCGATATTTTGGTGTGCGAATAGCGCAGCGCGTTACGCACGATATTCTCAAACGCACTCTCGAGCGCATTCGGGTTACCGTACAGCGGCCATGGACCCGGCGGGTATTCAACGGTGAACGATTTGCCCATCTGTTCCGCTTCAAATGCCGCGTTATCAAGCACTTCGCTCCACAGCTGATTGGCCTTCAGGTTTTCGCTCACCAGGGCGTTTTTCGACTGATTACGCGACATCACCAGCAGGTCGTTGATCATGCTGTCCAGGCGGTGTGCTTCCATTTCGATGCGTTCCAGCTCTTTGCTTTCCCCTGTGCGGCGACGCAGCAGCGCGGTGCCTAACTGCAGACGCGTTAGCGGCGTGCGCAGCTCATGGGAGATATCAGAAAGCAGGCGCTGGTTGGCGGTCATCATCCTTTCAAGCGCCGTCACCATCTGGTTAAAACTGGAACCGGCGGCGAGGAATTCCTGCGGTCCGGATTCAAGCTCCGGATGCTGACGCAGGTTGCCCTGAGCCACTTCGTCGGCGGCATTTTTCAGCTTACGTGCGGGTTTGGCGAGACTCCACGCCAGCCACAGCAGCAGCGGCGAACTCACCAGCATGGTGACAATCAGCAACAGCAGCGGACGGTCAAACAGCAGGTTGATGAAATCAGATTGCGAGGTGCTGGCCGGGCGAATCAGGTAGAGCTGGTAGTTATCTTCTCCGTCACGAACGGAGAAGGGCCCTACCATTTCCAGTCGGCCATAGCGCTTTTTCTGCGGATGATCGGAGTTATCGGACTGGCCGATAAAGTTACGAATGATCTGCATTTCGTTGCGTTCTGCGCCGATCACCCGGCCTTCGCTGGTCACCAGCAGAAGGCGTTGTCCCGGAGGTGCCCATTTGTCGATGGCGCGAAACAGCCGACGCCACCACATCAAATCATTGGGTGGATCGTTCGCGAGTTCGGCTTCGACGTGCTGCTCAATCATCAGACCCTGGCGTTGTTCGCTGTCCAGCAGTTCAGTCATCTGGCGCGAATCAAGCTTGGGTAACATCAGTACCAGCATCAACACCAGTGCCAGGGTTAACCAGAAAATGGCAAAGATGCGTGCGGTCAAACTTCCTATCATGAAGCGGACACCATCAGATAGCCGCGGCCACGTAAGGTTTTAAACCATGGGTGACCATCTTTCCGCTCTGGCAATTTACGGCGCAGGTTGGAAATATGCATATCGATAGCACGGTCAAACGGGGTTAAGCGTTTGCCCAGCACTTCCTGGCTCAGATGTTCACGGGAAACCACCTGGCCGAGATGCTGCGCCAGCAGGTAAAGCAGAGTGAACTCGGTGCCGGTCAGTTCCAGCGTCGTACCATCGAAGCTTGCTTCCTGACGGCCAGGATTGAGGCTCAGGGAATCCACTTCTAAGTTCGGCGAACTGGTATCACTGGTTTGCTGCTGTTCGCTCCAGTGGGAACGGCGCAGAATGGCGCGAATACGAGCGACCAGTTCACGGTCGTTAAACGGCTTTGGCAGATAGTCGTCCGCGCCCAGCTCAAGGCCGAGTACGCGATCAAGTTCGCTGCCGCGTGCGGTCAGCATAATGACCGGTGTCTGGTGTGTCTGTCGCAGCTCTTTAAGGGTATCAATGCCATTTTTCTTCGGCATCATTACGTCGAGCAAAAGCAGGTCGATGCTGTCATCCAAAAGCGCCAGTGCCTGTTCCCCATCGTGGGCAACCAGCACATTGAAGCCTTCCATGTCGAGCAGCTCCTTTAACAGGGAGGTGAGCTCCCGGTCATCATCAACTAACAGGATTTTATTCATTAATTAAATACCTCCGAGGCAGAAATTACGTCATCAAGGCTCGCTAATCCATGACTTTACGTTGTTTTACACCCCCTGACGCATGTTTGCAGCCTGAATCGTAGACTGTCTCTCGTTGAATCGCGAAACAAAAGTACTTGGGAGCAATTGATGCGCAATGTTATCGCTGCCGTCATGGCCTCAACGCTGGCGCTAAGTGCGAATAGCCAGGCTGCTGAAGTCGTCACCAGCGTTAACTGGACCCCTAATGACGGGGCGACGCAGAGCAGTCATCAGGGCCATATGTTTGACGGCATAAGTTTAACCGAATATCAGCGTCAACAGATGCGTGATCTGATGCAACAGGCTCGGCGACAGCAGCCCCCTGTTAATGTTAGCGAAATGGAGACAATGCATAAGCTTGTCACCGCAGATAAATTTGATGAAATCGCTGTGCAGGCACAGGCAGAGAAAATGGCGCAGGAACAGGTTGTCCGCCAGGTCGAAATGGCCCGGGTTCGCAACCAGATGTTTCGCCTGTTAACGCCAGAGCAGCAAGCGATTTTAAATGAACGACACCAGCAACGAATGGATCAGTTGCGGGAGGTTGCACAGATGCAGCAAGGCTCGATGTCGACGCTGTTTAGTAGCAGTAGCAATACCCGTAGTAACCAGTAATAAACCCTGTTTTCCTTGCCATAGACACCATCCCTGTCTTCCCCCTCATGATGAGGGGGTTTTTTTTATCAAAAACTTACCTCTCAATCTAAGTGAAAACAGCCACTTAGATAAAGCTGCAAAGGTCTTGAAGGGTCTCATGGTTTCCCAAGTGTGGACACGATGTGGACACTCGGAGTCACTCAACCTCTTACAATGAAACACCACCGGCCAGCGGATTTAATGCAACAGCATTTTGTAGATAATCTGGCGACAGATGCGCATAAACCATCGTTTGCTGTATGTTCGCGTGGCCCAGTATTTGCTGAAGCGCAATTATGTTCCCTCCGTTCATCATAAAATGACTTGCGAAGGTGTGGCGCAGGATGTGCGTTGCCTGATTTGGCGGGATGTCTGGCTTAACCATCCGCAGCACCTTGCAGAATTTCTCATAGTCCACTTTGAACAACTTCGCGCTTGCCTCCTTCTTAATCATTTTTTCCAATTCTGGCGATATCGGTACCGTACGCTTTTTCCCGTTTTTCGTTTTCAGGAACGTAATGCGGCAATTGACCACCTGAGAAGGTTTTAACGTGACCAGTTCTGACCAGCGTCCACCTGTACTTATGCCAAGTAATGCTATCAGGCGAGCGTCGCCGCTTAATGCATCTAGCAATTTGCCTATTTCAAACCTTTCCAGGAACGTCATTTCTGGGTTGGTTTCCGCCAGTGGTGGCAAACCGTGGACCGGATGCTCTCCTCTCATTTCCTCCAACTGGATTAGCTTCGTGAACATGCCTGAAAAACGGTACATATCACGATTAATTGTTGATGCGCTGATGCCATCACTCAGCCGGGCGGAACGATAATCCATCAAAATTCGTTTACTCAGCCTATTGATGGGCATATCGCCTAGGGTGTTAATAGTCTTCAGCAGGTGATTAAATTCCTTCTTACCGTGTTCATGGTTCTGCCCGTGATACTGCCACCACACTTGCAGCAATTCAGTCAGCAAACGGCGATCAGCCCGTTGCCCTGCCCATTCTTTTTGGCTTGCATTTGCCAGTGTGTAACGCTCAAACGCGACAGCTTCGGCCTTTCTATCAAACTTTCGGCGAATGCGACGTCCTTCGCGCCCGCGCGGTCTAATGTCCACTTCATAGCGACCATCATCGAGCTTCTTAATTGACATAAGAAAGCCCTCCGGCACTGTTTATCTCGTCTTGGTAACAAATAGTGAAAATGTAATGTTTATATAGTGTTAGCCAGTCTGTTTTTCGGATTGGCCTGATTTTGTTGGATCTTGCCCAATGTGTGCGAAAGCCGGTGAGATTTGACCAGCTTGCGGGGCGGTATTACCTGTCATTAGCCAAAGCGTATATTTTTCAAACTGCTTCGAGTTAGTTACTTGCATTACAACTTGTATGCCGGGTTCTTGATGACCACCTTCGTAGTTTTTTAATGTTCCTAATGCAATCCCGCTGATTTCGCAGAATTTAGCTTGAGTTAATCCCTCAGCTTTCCTTATGGCACGTAGCTTCTGTGCAAGATTCATTTGACATGGTCCTGACTCAATGACTATATTCACCCCCAAAAGGTCATTCATTCAGAACCTTTTGGGGCATAAAACCAGCCGCCGTGAGCGTTCTCAAGCGGTTTCTAAAGGGCTGGATCTTGAAAGGTTAGCACGAAGTCGCCACCAGACCACGGCGGCAGCGCAAAAATGAGGGTTTAACGATGGAAGCAAAAGAATACTTAATCCAGTATCCGCTAGATGCGGTTCATCCTGATAAATTCGCGGAATTGCTAGGAAAACCACGCACCGCAGTGGTTGAAATGCTTAAAGCTAACAAGCTGCCAATTATTGAGCTTCGCGATCCAGCAAAGCCAAATGCTCGCGCTGGTGACAAGTTGGTATATGTGCCGGAATTTAATCGAGGGGTTCGCGAGGCCTATTATAATCGCCCGCCTGAACAACGTGACGCTTGGCTTTTGTGGATGGGGCTCTAACTATGAATGAGCCTCGTTGCATTGCTCAACTTCTGCGTAACCAGCAGAACCTGACCCCGATTAATTTCACTATCACCCACGGTCGCGGCCGTAAAGGAATCATTATCCGAACCCGCAAGCCTGGTGTGATCGGTACGGCTATCACACTCATGAAAACCCGGAGGTTCTGGAAATGGCTGTGATGACTCTCGGTGTGGTTGCTCAGCAACCGGAAGGTTTGCGTGGTCTGGTTGGTCGATATCTTGCTGCGCCGCGCTGGCAGGAAAGCTGCGATTTCTATAACAAGATGATGGAACGCGAGCGCCTTACGGTCTGTTTTCATGCGCAGTTAAAACAGCGACACGCAACTATGCGATTTGAAGAGATGTGTGATGTGGACCGTGAACGTCTGGCCTGCGCGATTGATGAGTTGCGTGCAGCATTTTCAAAACGTCGTCAGGTGGGGGCGAGTGAAATTGCCTACATCAGTTATTTAACTGTCAGCCAGCGCCGCAGTTTATTCATGCATGCCGGTTTAACCGAGAAAGAATTTAATCAACCTTACTGGCGAATTGATGAGGATTCATGTTATTGGCGTGAGAAACTATTCCGCGCATTGCGTGAATTATTCAGCTTGTTTGAACATGCTCCAACAATTTTGACATCGGTTAAGCCCGAGCAATATCTGCATTAATTAATTACCCGTGATTTTTAACGCACTTGATTGTGCGGGGCTTCCTTTTATCTGGAGAAAGTCGTTATGACTAAAACAGGAAAGCAGTGCGCTAAGTTCTCTTTGATGTTACAGCAGGCCAGAGCTGAGGCGCAGGCGGATGCAGCGACCCGATTTTCATCTCGCCTGGATGGGCTGATTCGCCACATCGCCGAGCGTGAGCTGAACAAGGTGGAGATTGTCGAGTTACTTAGTCAGGAGTCAACGCAGTTTCATAATGCAGGGCTGTTGCGTGGGGAGTGCTGCTAATGGCTACGCACAAGTCCGTATTACTGAATAACTGGCTAAAGGTCAGCGTAATGGATAACGGTGATTTAGCGCTGAAGGATATTAAACGCGATAAAGGCACCGGCGAAAAAATAGAGGCTGTTATTGCTATCTACGCGAACCAATTAAATCTCTTGTCGGACATGGTCAATTTGCTTCTTAAACGCGCCATCTATTTAAAGCAGATAACCAGTTTTGATGAGTTTGCCAAATTAACCGAAGAGTTGAGCGCCGCCTGTCGGGCTGAGCTCAACAAGCTGGATGCATAAAGGAGTCAGGATAATGCCAGATTATATGGATCACGTTCAGGAGCTACAGGCCGAATCACTGGCCCGTCATGTCGATGCCGCACGTCTGAAATCGGGTGGCGCTGCTGTTTTGGTTTGTGTTGATTGTGACCGGTCAATTCCGGCTGAACGTCGCGCCGCCCACCCGACAGCTCTGCGCTGCGTTCATTGTCAATCGCTACTGGAAGCCAACGCCAGACACTACCGGGGGCAGGCATGAGCATTCGCATCGAAATTGGCGACCGCTATGTCGTCACCAGCGACCCGTTTCAGTTTATTTTGCACGAGAAGAAAACAGCCAAAACCGGGAAAAATGCCGGTAATGAATGGCTGGATGTTGTCGGCTATTACACTAAGTTGGATCAGCTCGTTAAGACTCTGATGTTGCATGATGCATTAACGGGCGAAGCCCGTGCTTTCGCTGAGCTGGCGGCGCAGATTGAGCGAGTCGGTCAGGCATGTGCGGAGGCGTTTGGCGTTAATGACCGCTGAAAGAATGGGGCGCATTGCCCCTACACCTCCACCCCCATTTTCCAAAAGCACCGGCGAGCCGTTTGTCGGTGCTTACCCGTTCAACGCGCCCCGCGAAGCTATCGGGCGCGAGAGACCCCTTACACGTGACGAACAGCGTCAGGTGCAAGGTGTTTTATCAAAGATTGACTACCTGCCCTATTTCCTGAGCTCGCTCTTTACCTCACGCTATGACTACATCCGCCGGAACAAAAGCCCGGTGCATGGGCTTTATTTCCTCAAGTCGACATTCCTGCGACGGTTATGGCCGCGCATCGAGCGCGTCAATCAGCGTAACGAAATGAATGCTGATGCCTCTCTGCTGTTCCTGACCGAGCGCGAGAACTACGCCCGACTGCCGGGAATGAATGACAAAGAGCTGAAGAAATTCGCGGCCCGCATCGCCGCGCAGCTTTTCATCATGTATGAGGAATTAAGCGATGCCTGGGCGGAAGCGCACGACGGCAAAGAATCGCTGTTTACTGATGAGGCGCAGGCTCACCTTTATGGTCATGTCGCTGGCGCGGCGCGTGCATTCAATATCACGCCGCTCTTCTGGAAGAAATACCGCAAAGGTCAGATGACAATCCGCCAGGCATTTTCCGCCGTGGCGCGTCTCATCAATGACGAGTGGTGGATTAACCAGTTTAAGGCGCAGCGCATGCGCTGGCATGAATCGCTGCTAATTGCCGCCGGTGAAGTGAATAAAGACCGCTCACCGTATGCCAGCAAAAGCGCCATCCGTGATGTGCATTCTCGCCGTCTGGCTAACCTCGAATACCTGAAATCCTGCGAGCTCGAGAATAAAGTCACCGGTGAGCGTATCGATCTCATCAGTAAGGTGATGGGGAGTATTTCTAACCCTGAGATCCGCCGTATGGAGCTGATGAATACCATCGCCGGTATCGAGCGTTATGCCGCCAATGAGGGTGATGTTGGGATGTTTATCACGCTGACCGCGCCGTCGAAATATCACCCGACTCGTCAGGTCGGTAAAGGGCAAAGTAAAACCGTTCAGCTTAATCATGGCTGGAATGATGAGGCGTACACCCCGAAAGATACGCAGCGCTATCTGTGCCACATCTGGAGCCTGATGCGAACGGCGTTTAAGGATAACGATTTACAGGTTTACGGAATGCGCGTGGTTGAGCCGCATCATGACGGCACGCCGCACTGGCACATGATGCTGTTTTGCAAACCCGGCCAGCGCAAAGAAATTACCGACATCATGCGCCGCTATGCCCTGAAAGAGGATGGTGACGAGCGGGGTGCTGCGAAACAGCGCTTTCAGGCGAAACATCTCAATCAGGGTGGTGCTGCGGGCTATATCGCGAAGTACATCGCAAAAAATATCGACGGTTACGCCCTCGATGGCCAGCTCGACCACGACACCGGCAAACCACTACAGGATACCGCTGCCGCTGTAACGGCGTGGGCGTCGACGTGGCGCATACCTCAATTTAAACCGATTGGCTTGCCGACAATGGGCGCTTATCGCGAGCTGCGTAAACTGCCTCGTGGCGTCAGTATCGCTTCTGAATTTGACGAGCGCGTCGAAGCGGCTCGTGCTGCTGCCGATGAAGGAGAGTTTGATTTATACATCGCTGCGCAGGGTGGGGCGAATGTGCCACGCGACAGCCAGACCGTCAGGGTAGCCCGCAACGTGACAGATGAGGTCAACGACTACGAAGAAGACATCGAGCGCATCGTCGGGATTTATGCCCCGCACATCGGCGCTAATCACATTCACGTTACCCGGTCAGCAGACTGGCGCATTGTTCCAAAGCTTTTGGCCGTTGAGCCTTTGACTTTAAAAAGCGGTATCACCGCGCCTCGGAGTCCTGTCAATAACTGTGGAAAGCTCACCAGTGGTGATGATCCCGTTATGACCCCTACACCGTCTGAGCATGCCGCAGCGGTGTTAAATCTGGTTGATAGTGGCGTTATCCGATGGGATGACCCGGAAGTCGTGACGGTGCTCAGGGGAGCACTAAAACATGATGCACCGAAACCAATGCGACAGCAAAGAAGCGGTGAACCGCTTAAACAGAATCAGATTGCACCATCGGGTCGGATGACCAAAGCTGAACGGGAGCAAATGCCTAGAATCCGTTTCGAACTCGCGCAACATGGCATTGTTCCACTATGTTGGGAGATTGAGGTTCTGGCCAGAGGTGCCATGAGTATCTACGGTAAAAACAGTTACAAGTATCAGCTTACATATGATTGGCCGGGTTTCTGAGGGTGTATGTTGATTGAAAGACAATATGTGTTATACTGTATAAATGATCAGTATTTTGGTTGTTAATTGCTCGTTGTATACATGCTTAATGCGCAGTTTTTGATAATGCTGATTGATTGTAGGGTTTATCGAACATATACTCCGCACGCGATTGCATTGACAGGTCAAGCATCGCTCTATAAGTTGATATGAATAGATATAATTTGAGAGTTCGCAGCATCATACTGGTAAAGATGTTTCTGTGAAACATAAGGAGGTTGAGTATGTACAGCCCGTTGAATATCGCGAATAAGTTTATAAAGCTTGCTTGCGAGGCCGGTACGCCAATCACCCAAATGCAGGCACAAAAACTGGTATACATCGCTCATGGCATAAGCTTAGGCTATAAGGGGCAACCGCTTCTATCTACGCCTGTTTGCGCATGGCGCTATGGACCAGTAGTTCCTGTGTTGTACAACTCCTTGAAAGGTTTTGGCCGTTCGCCAATTCAGCAGCCTATACTTTTGCCATCGGTTTTGACTGAAGAGTTAGACCCTTGGGCTGAGCAGCTTGTAGGGAATGTTTTCAACATTTACGGGAAGTACTCAGCGGAGCAGCTTTCTGAATTTACTCACCGTGAAGGCACTCCTTGGAAGCAAACTATGGCAGCCAGTTCCGATATCATACCTGATGGCCTAATTCAGAATTACTATCAAAAGCTTCTGGCAGGTGATAGTAATTGCATTGGGTTGTAACTACGATTTATCATAACCCCATCTGTTGATGGGGTTTTTTTATGTCCGAAGATAACAACAATTCCGCGTCACTAAACTTTGATTTGCTCCAGCGACTGCAAACAGCCGAAGGCAATTTACGCACGGCGTCCGCTGCGTTAGAGTCTGGTGCAGAGGAAACCCCTCTTGGTGATGACGAGCCTGAAACTATTCAGGATGTCGTCGATGATATTGAAACTGAAGAAGAAGATAGTAAGGCAATGCAACGCCTTGATCTTTCTAGTCTTAATTTTCAGATTGCTGAGTTAAGCCATTGTGTTAATGCGCTTAAAACTAATCTTGAGGATGTGCAGGCAGAAACAGCAAGAAAAAATGCAGAAACAGATGGTGTACTCACCGACAATGAGTTGCGTAAGTCAATGGCAGACAAAACATACTCATTTATGAAAGTCTGGTGTACCTTTGTAGGATGTATGATATTTCTCTATGTTCTTAAGAAAAATTTCGAACCACCAGAAACAGTCATTATCGCATTAATGGGAACAACGACAGTAAGTATTGTTGGTCTGGTGGGGTTTGTTGTTAGCGGGCTTTTTAAAAGTGGAGTCAAGCCTGGCAGTGATAAAAAAGAGTAATGACTTCCATGAATTTACTAGAAATAAAAGCCAGTACTTTATAAGTACTGGCTTTTACATTATTTATCGGAATTTACGTGTGTAGGTGTTAATTATATCCGATGCACGTAATTTACAAGATATTAAACGTTCCCTTATAAATATTTCATCGTGCAATTTGTCACTTGTACAAATGGCAGTGATAAAGCTAACAATAGATGCTTTAAAATTATCAAGGTCTCTGATGGTCATTATTCTAGAGCCTTCATTTAGTGTTGCTGCATATTCAGGGAAGTTAGAGTGATGAATCATCACAGGGTCGAAAGTGGCTGTTTGATCATACATGCTTCGGAACCATGCTCCAGAACCATTTAATTGGTTACAATCATGTTTGCTTATTCTTTCGGCGGTTGCCCCATTTTTGCATTCAATTACGAGGTAATGATTTTCTCCCATTGCCCATAAGTTATCAGGTCCTTTCCCTGTATCATTTTCTGGTCGTTGACTGCGGAATCCGATCAAATATGCCACTTTATCAATAGCATCTTCGAAGGGGTTCGATGTGCCCTCAGAGAAAATAAGACTCTCTAATATTGAATTAGTATAAACCACGACCTGATTCGCTGTTTTAAAACTACTTCTGAGATAGGAGCTACATTCTTTAGCTTGTTCTAACGCCGCACCATTGAGCCTGTTATAAGTTACGCCGATTAGTGGTTTTAATACCCTGTAATTATCACTCGATGCAGACTGTAGTAATACTTGAGCCTCTGCTTTGTCATAGAGGTTTACATATTCTGCTGCATGTTCCTTTAAATAACCTCTGTATATTTTATCTGCTGTGTTACTGTCGCTTATTAATGTTGATGCTGCCTGCTGCATTATATTTCGCGATGCTAAATCATACGCCAATCTTTTGTTTATTATATGCTGATCAATCTGGGTTTTTTCCATTGTTAAGCCAGCCAACACCCCTTTGCTCATGGAGGCCCACTCTGGTTTTCGTAATAAGCAATAATCTAGAGCGCCTTTAATTGAATCAATTGTAGTATCGGGTAATATGGGCACTAATTTCTGAGAAAGTTGAATTTGTGCTTTTGTTGCAGGAGAGAATTTATCTAAAGAGGAACCAAGGAAAACGGCACCATTTAATGCCTTACCAAGTAAGATTACACCGCAGAAGTCGTCACTTGACCGTACTCCACGACCCATTCCTTGTTCGATTTTTTGGATTATCTCATCTTTGGTTTTTTCACTTCCTAACAATAAACTTTGCGTGACTTTATCTACCAATCTACGAACGTCAGGAAGTCCATCGATTACCAATAGACGGCATGCGGTATTAGGTAAATCGATGCCGTCATATCTATTAACGAGGACTACTAAACCAACATGCTGTGCTCTCAGCTCCTGTACGCCTCGATAAATCGTAGCCTTATCTAATACCCTATCTGCAACATCTTGCCAAAATCCAGCCCTGTATTCGGAGGGCACAATTACAACAACATTATGCTTGGTAGATATCTCCTTACACATAGCTTTAATGTCTACATCGGAAAGACTGGGATTGATAACTTGAGGCATAAGAATCATTCTATCGCCAATATCGCCAATGGTTTTGGGTGTGATTGGGTTCGATAATGATTCATCTGTGATTCCGAAGTGGCTCGCGAGAATAGACTCATCGACCAGGGTAGCGGTCATGAATATTTTTCTTCTTGCATTTGATAGGCTTGGTATCATTTGGATGGGTATGCAGTGAGGCGATATTTCAATCTTAGAAGCGCTTACAACACATTTCGATAATGTTAGGTTCTCTTTGATTAATGGCCATTTGAAGCTTAAATCGTCATGTTCTTTATTTTCCAGTAATATTCTGGTTATTTCATTTATACTTTCTTGCCATTTCCAAAATGGAACTCTGACATAGGCATTTCTATCTCCTGATTTTATCTCTAGAGTCTTTGCACTGGCCTGTGTCATTAAAGAATTTTCGAATATCCTGAAAAGACTATCGTATGCAGAATTATTTTTCTGTATGTTAATGGAAAATTGATCTTCGATTGATGAAAGACATGCGTGAGCATCATCAATTATTATGGCGCCTATTGGGATTTTTGGTCCTTCATCTCCAACACCAAATACTGAACGTCCATTAACCAGTTTGAATATATTTGTGACTAGAATTTCTTTGCCTGCAATGAATTTAGGAGATCTTTCATCCTGAGTTACTGGTATTCCAAGTTGATTAGCTTCTAATACAACTTGTTCAACCAAGTAGTTGTCAGGAACTGCATATACAGCCGGGCCTTCTCCTTCATTTATGCAGCTTTTAAGTATTATTAACCCAACTGATGTTTTACCGCTTCCGGTGTTCATTTTGATTATATTGGTTTGGTTTTTCCTTGCGTCATACCATTTTTCCCAAACCTCAGATTGCACATCTCGGGGGTATTGAAACTTTGTATCTTTGCTCGGAAGAGCTGTGAATATATCTCTAGGTGGAATTGCTGTGTCACTATTTACACCAGGGGTAAGCTTGGTTAAGTCAAGGGAAAAACCAGACATTTTTAATCTCCTTATTATGCATTAGCTTAGTAGTACGCATTGAATGATCATTATCACAACTTGCATGAGGTTGCATTAAATCGCATTCATAAATGTTACTTGGGTACGGAGTTTGATGATTGATGGGCCGTGGCTTTCCTCGATTGCAATGATGCATTAAAACAGACCTCTGAAGCGGGCAGGCGTGGCGGGGAAAGCATTGCGCGCCCGGCGTGGTACTGATAATTATTTTCTCGCGTCTGAGCGCGTCGCTGTGAGGTCGTAAGGTATCGCGGTGTATTTTCGGCGTGTGGTGCTTCTGTGGGCGTCTGATGCGGGGCAGTAAAAAGCCGCCTTTCGGCGGCTGCGATCGTTACTCGTCCTCGGGTTCAAGCGAGTATTTTTTAAAGCGAATAACCTCTTCGCCCGCCCATTCGTTTAGCTCCATGAAGCGCGACTGTAGCGGGCTGAGCTCGTTACGCACAAAGACCTTCGCCACCTTCTCAACGTCACCCAATGAGCCTACATTTTCCGGTTTGCCTCCCATGAGCTGGAACGGGATGCGGTGTGCATCGAGCATATCGGCGGCGCTGACTTTCTTGATGTTAAAGAAATCATCCTTTGTGGCGACTTCGCTCAGCGGCACGATTTTAATCCCGTCGGCCTTGCCGTTCGGCGCGTAGAAAAACAGGTTCTTAAAATTCCCGAGCCCCTTCGAATCGCGCATCGCCTTGCGCAGCGCTTCGACGTCGGTGCTGCTTTGCGCGGCGTCGGTCACATACATGATGTACCCGGCGTGCGCCCCGTTCTGATAATACTTGCGGCGAAACAGGGTCGCGGATTCATTCAGCCAGGCGGAATTGAGGGCGCTCAGGTATTCCGGCAGACCGTAGAGTTCCTGATTGATGTCCGGCTCCAGCAGGTGAAACACCGAGCCGGGCGCGAACTGATGTGCCTGCGCGAATGACTGAATGTACCAGTAAGCATCATCCTCAACGCCGCGCCGGGTGTATTTGGCCGGTGAGGTTTCAAATTTGACGGCCTTGCCGCTCAGGCTGCGGCGCATTTCGAGAAAGGCGTTACCGAAGACCAGAAAATCGAGCACGAAGCGGCTGAAGTCCTGCCGGGATAATTTCGGGTGCGGAATGTAGGTCGACACCAGAATATTACGCTTCACGTAAATCGGTGAGCTGTGGTGCACCGCCGCTCGCATACTTTTCGCCAGCCCCGAGAAACTCACCGGCGGCTCGTACCACTGGCCGTTATCGACGCATTCCACATAATCGAGAATATCGCGCCGGTCGAGCACCGCCGTCGGCTCGCCAAAGGTGAACGCTTCCATGCTCTGAGCGGGCGCGGCGGTGTGCTGGCGCGGCTTCGCGGTGTATTGGTTTTTCTTGCTGCGTTTGCTCATTAATAAAATTCCATAATCGAGGATGACGACTGACCGCTGGCGGCGGTCAGGGGCTCGTTAATTAAGACGTGCATGGTTGCCCAGGCGAGATCGGCATGACTGGCTTCCTCGGTGCGGCTGGCCTCATAGGTTGCGCTGCGCCCGCTGCTGGTCATGGTTTTGCGGATGGACATAAACGACTGCGTGAGGTCGGTTGCGCCGACGTCATACTCGAGACAACCGCGCGTGATGGTGTCTTTGGCTTTCAGTACCATCGCGGTTTTCATTTCCGGGGTGTAGCGGATTTCACGCGCGGCCGGGTAGAACGAGCGCACGAGCTGGAAAACGCCCTGACCGAGTCCGGTCGCATCGATACCGATGTATTCAACGGAGTATTTCAGCGTCAGCTCGCGGATGGATTCGGCCTGCTGTGCGAAGTCCATGCCTTTCCACTGGTGACGCTCAAGGATGCGGAATTTGCCCCCGGCCACTACCGGCGGCGCGATAACCACGCATCCGGCACTGTCGCCGCGTAATGACGGGTCATAGCCCACCCAGACCGGACGATGACCGAATGGCCGGTCAGCGAACGGGGCGACGTCTTCCCATTTCTCCAGACTGTCGACCATGCAGCGCTGTAATTCCTCGAACGGGAATACCGAGGCTTTGTCATCGACGAACTCGCACATAAACAGATTGCGGAAGTCATCTACGCTGTTTTCCCGGCGCAGGGTGTCGATATTAAACAGGGTACAGCCTTTGGCGAGCGCGTCCTCAAGGGTGACAATCTGACGCCACTGACCGTCCGGGCAGGCGACGCCCTTCGCCAGTGCCGCGTGCGTGATATCGATATCGACCCGCTCGCTGGTGTTTGACCGGCCGCGGTTGAATTGCTCGCCAGACCAGAACGGGTAAGCGCCGTGAGCTAGTGAGGACGGTGTCGAAAAATAGGTGGTGCGCAGGTGCTCCTGTGAGGACATCCCTGATGAGACTTTTTTCAGTTGCTGGAAGTTGGGGATCCAGAAAATTTCATCGACGTACAAATCGCCGTTATGACTTTGCGCAGTGTTGGAGTTAGTGCCGAGAAAAATCAGCTTCGCGCCGTTGTTGCCGATGACAATCGGGTCGCCGGTGAGCTCAACCTCCGCCAGCTTCGCAAACTGGATGATGTACTCGCGGAACACGTAAGCCTGCGTTTTACTGGCCGACAGGAAAATCTGGTTATTGCCGGTCTTCAGCGCCCGCATCAGTGCTTCACGCGCAAAATAAAACGTCGCGCCAATCTGGCGGGATTTGAGGATGTGACGGATACGGTGCGCCAGCCCGGCGCGGTACCAGTCGAGCTGATAGTCAAATGACTGGTCGAGGAAAATGTCCTCGAGCTTTTCGATAGCCTCATCGCTGAAAAAGTTCTTTTTCGGCTTCTTCTTCTCGCCCTTGTTGCGGTTGGCGACGTTGGGATTTAAATCCGCCTCGTTACCGGTCTGGCCGTAGCGGTTCACCCGCGCCAGACGCTCCATTTGTCTCGCCAGAAAGTCGGCGACCTTGAAATCGTGTGCCGTCAGATCGGGCTTTGCATACAGCTGAATCAGCCGCGCTTCGAGCGTGGTTTCAACGCGCGTCAGCGGCGCGGTTGCTTCCCACTGGTCGCGCTGTTTCCAGCTCTGCACCGTGGGGCGTTTGGTCTGCAACATCTCCGCGATTTGCGGCACGGAAAAGCCCTGCCAGAACAGCAGCGCCGCCTGTCGTCGCGGGTCGCTCAGGAGTGTGGTCTCAGTGGTGATGGTCATGTTTGCCTCGCCGTGGTTGATACAGGGCAAGGCTAAAGAAACAGGGGCGGTGAATCGCTAACGCCCTGTTGTGTCAGAGGTACGCCATCCGCAATCGATAGCCGCTGCGGGGGTGAGTCGGGAAACTAAGCCTGACCCGAAAACCCAACCTCAGGACACCTGACTCATGGCAAAAAAAGCCTCCAAAATTTCGAAATGGTTTCGCATCGGCGTCGAGGGTGACACCTGCGACGGTCGCGTCATCAGCGCCTCCGACATTCAGGAAATGGCCGACACCTTTGACCCGCGCGTCTACGGTTGCCGCATTAATCTCGAACATATCCGCAGTATCAACCCCGACGGCCAGTACGGCCGCTATGGTGACGTTGCCGAGGTGAAAGCCGAAGTCATCGATGATGACTCAGCGCTGAAAGGCAAGCTGGCGCTGTTTGGCAGAATCACCCCGCTCGATAACCTCATCGACATGGTGGCGAAAGGCCAGAAGGTTTACACCTCGATGGAAATTCGCCCCAACTTCGCCAACTCCGGCAAGTGCTATCTCACCGGGCTGGCCGTCACCGATGACCCGGCCAGTCTCGGCACTGAGTACCTCGAATTTTGCAGCCGAGCCACGGCGAACCCGCTGAATGGCAAGAAAGAACAGCCGGGAGACCTGTTTTCCGTGGCGACCCTCGCCGAGCTGGAGTTTGAAGACCAGCCCGAAACCCTGCTCAACAAGCTGACCGACACCGTCAAAACCATTTTCAGCCGCAAGCAACAGAGCGATGACGCCCGTTTCGCCGACGTGCATGAAGCCGTGACCTCCATCGCCGAGCGTGTGCAGACCGGCGATGACGCGACTGAAGCCCGATTTGCGGCACTGGAAACCGAACTCGCGACCCTGAAGCAGGACGTCGCCGCGCAGGGGAATGAAACGGCGCAGCAGTTCAGCACCATTAAAACCACCCTCGACAAAACCGAGAGCATTAAACAGCCGCGTCGCCTGCTGAGCACCGGTGGTGATGCGGCGGATGTGACGCTGACCGACTGCTGATTTACCCATTTCAAACAGGATAAAAATCAATGCGTAAAGAGACCCGTTTTAAATTCAACAAATACCTGAGCCGCCTCGCCGAGCTGAACGGCGTGGAGGTGCCGGACCTCGATAAAAAATTCAACGTCGAGCCGTCCGTCACGCAAAAGCTCTTCGACAAAATCCAGCAGTCGTCCTCGTTCCTGCAACTCATCAATATGGTGACCGTGGGCGAGCTGACCGAGGAAAAAGTCGGCATCGATGTCACCGGCACCATCGCCAGCACCACCGACACCGACGGCGGTACCGAGCGCAAAACGGCGGATTTCTCGAAGCTGGACGCGTTCCGCTACTTCTGCAAACCGGTCAACTTCGATTACAACCTGAAGTACAACAAGCTCGACCTGTGGGCGCGATTTGAAGATTTTCAGATCCGTATTCGGAACGCCATCATCAAGCGTCAGGCACTGGACTACATCACTATCGGTTTTAACGGCACGAGCCGCGCCCCCACCTCCGACCGCACGAAAAACCCGTTGCTTCAGGATGTGGCGGTCGGCTGGCTGCAAAAGTACCGCAACGATGCGCCAGAGCGCGTGATGTCGCACGTCGTCGATGATGACGGCACCGTGATTTCCGACACGATTAAAGTCGGCAAGGGCGGGCATTACGCCAACCTCGACGCGCTGGTGATGGATGCGCACGAATCCCTGATTGAAGAGATCCACCGCGAAAACCCGGAAATGGTGGTCATCTGCGGCCGTCGCATCCTGACCGACAAATATTTTCCGATGATTAACAAGTTCCAGGCCAACAGCGAACAGCTCGCCGCAGAGCTGATTGTCAGCCAGAAAACCATCGGCCAGCTTCAGGCGGTGCGTGCGCCGTTCTTCCCGGCGAACAGCGTGTTCATCACCACGCTGGATAACATTTCCATCTACCTGTACGAAGACGGCCACCGCCGCCATATCGTCGAAAACCCGAAACTCGACCAGGTGGAAAACTACGAGCAGGTAAAAGTCGATTTCGTTATCGAGGATTACGCGGCCGGTTGCCTGATTGAAAACATCGAAATCCTCGAGCAGGACGAAGAGGCCACCCCGGAAGCAGCGAGCGCGAAAGTGTTTGCGGCCGAAATGGTGAAAGCCATGCAGGCGCTGACGGCCGGGGTCGTCACTCAACATGCAGACGCCCCAAAAGCTGACGCGCATTCCGACGGCGGGGAGGCGTAACCGATGGCGAGCCCCGCACGGCGTCACGCGATGCGGGTCTCGGCCGAACAGGCATCGCAGCGGGAACAGCGCCCGCTGCGCCATGCCACGGCTTATGAGCAGATGCTCGTGAAGCTGGCCGCAGACCGCAGGACGCTTTCACAAATCCATTCCCGGGAACGCAAGGCAGAGAAAAAGCGCGAGCTGCTGCCGTTTTACCTGCCGTGGGTAACCGGCGTGCTCGAGACCGGCACCGGGGCGCAGGATGACATCCTGATGACCGTGCTGCTGTGGCGTCTCGATGCCGGAGATATTCCCGGTGCGATTGAGATTGCCCGCTACGCGCTGCGTTTTGGCCTGTCGATGCCCGACGGTCACGCGCGCACCGCGCCGTACATGCTGGCCGAAGAGGTGGCGCTGGCCGCACTTCGCGCCCGCGCGGCCAGTCAGCCGGTGGACGTGCAGCCGCTCCTGACCGTTATCGACATGACCCGCACCGCCGATATGCCTGACGAGGTTCGCGCCCGCCTGCATAAGGTCGCGGGTCTTATCCTGCGCGATACCGGGCTGCTGACTGAGGCGATGGCGCACCTGCAACGCGCCATTCAGCTGGATGACAGTTGCGGGGTGAAAAAAGACATCGAACGTCTCGGCCGGGAGCTGAAGCCGAAGCCTGTCGCCCCGGTGAAGAAAACCCCGCCGAAGCACGCGAAAAAGGCCACCAAAAAAACAACCGATTCACCGGCGAAACGGGGGCGTGGTCGCCCGAGGAAAGTCGCCGGTTAACAGAATGCGCCCCGCGCCGGGCGGCACGCTGGCTGAGGCAGGTGTTTCACCTGAGCGGAGGCCAGCGTCCACCGCCCACCTATTTCAGAGGTAGTCATGACGACGCTTGTAGTCAGTAACCCGGCACGACCGCGCGAGCCGCTGGTGATCCCCCCGGTACCGGACGATGAACCGGTGATAAAAAACACCGGCTTTTTCCCGGACGTTGACCCGAAGCGTGTGCGGGAAGAAATGCGCCTCGAGCAGACGGTTTCTCCTGTGCGCCTGCGCCGGGCAATTAAGGCCGGGATGGCCGAAACCAACGCCGAGCTGCGCGACTGGCGCGACCTTCAGTTCGGGGCCGGTCATGCGACGCTCGCGGAGGTGCCGACCGATGAGCTCGATGGCGAGAGCGTGCGTGTTTTCCACTATTTCAACGCCGTGTGTGCGATGACCACCGCCACGCTCTATGAGCGCTATCGCGGGGTGGATGCGAGCGCTAAAGGTGACAAAAAGGCCGACAGTATCGACAGCACCATCGATGAGCTGTGGCGGGATATGCGCTGGTCAGTGGCGCGTATTCAGGACAAAGCCCGCTGCATCGTGGGGCAAATCTGATGAATGTCATCGCGCAGCAGGGCGACACCCTCGACGCCCTGTGTCATCGCCATTACGGCCGCACTGAGGGGGTTGTCGAGGTGGTGCTCGCCGCTAATCCGGGTCTGGCTGAGCGGGGGGCTATCCTGCCGCACGGTACGTCCGTCAGTCTGCCGGTCGTCGACACCGCCGCTGTCACGGAGACCTTCAACCTGTGGGATTAACGATGGAAAAAATCACAACGTTTCTGACGTACTGGTTTTCCGTGGCGCTGGCCTATTTCGGCACGCAGACCCCGGAAAAACTCGCGCTATATGTCGGCGGTGGGTGCGCCATTTTCACCGCGCTGGTGAATTTCTGGTACCGCCGCCAGACCTACCGCTATCTCGTTGCGGCCGGAATCGATAAGGGGGTGATCCGTGGCCTCAGTCGTTAAACGTTGCAGTGTGGCCGTCGTGCTGGCGCTGGCGGCACTGGTGCCTGATTTTCGTCTGCTGAATACCTCGCCGGAGGGTCTCGCCCTGATTGCAGACCTTGAGGGATGCCGTCTGCGCCCCTACCAGTGCAGCGCGGGGGTGTGGACATCAGGCATCGGCCACACTGCCGGGGTGGTGCCCAAACGCAATATCACCGAACACGACGCGGCGGCGAATCTGGTCGCTGACGTGCTCAAGACTGAGCGACGGCTGGCGGTATGCGTGCCGGGGAAGATGCCGCAGCCGGTCTATGACTCGCTCGTCAGTTTCGCCTTTAACGTCGGCACGGGGGCGGCCTGTCGCTCGACGCTGGTTTCGTTTATCAAACGTCAGCAGTGGTCGCAGGCGTGCGATCAACTCACCCGCTGGGTGTACGTGAACGGCGTCAGGAATACCGGACTTGAAAACCGTCGCGCCCGGGAATGGTCGCGCTGTATGCAGGGGGCAAAATGAAAACACTGATGATTTTACTGGCTGTGGCCGGGCTGGCGCTGGTCTGGCTGAAGCACGAAAACAGCAAGCTCAGCCGCGCGTTTACCCGCGCGAACGACGTCGCCAGTGACCAGAAACGCACCATCACCATGCTGAAAGACCAGCTACTCACCGCGCAGCGCCTGAGTGCGGACAATGACCGGGCGCAGGTGCAACTGCGTCAGAAACTCGCCGCCGCCGGAACGCGGGCAGCGCGTCGCGAACGAACCATCACGAGGTTACTCAATGAAAACGAGGATTTACGCCGCTGGTACAGCGCTGAGCTGCCTGCTGCTGTGCGCAGCCTGCACCGACGCGCCCCGTGTATCTCAGCCGGTCGTTGTGCTGAACGCCTGCCCGAGGGTCAGCCTGTGTCCGATGCCGGGCAGTGACCCGTTAACCAATGGTGACCTGAGCGCCGACATTCGCCAGCTCGAGACCGCGCTCGAAAGCTGTGCGCTTCAGGTCGAAACGATTAAAGCCTGTCAGGATAAAACTGATGTTCAAACCGAAGAGTCTGCGCAACGCCTTAACTGATGCCGTGCCGGTGCTGAAAGCGAATCCCGACATGATGCGCATTTTTATCGATAACGGGAAACTGGCCTCCACGCTTGCGACATCGCTGTCGTTTGAAAATCAGTACACCCTCAACGTGGTGGTGACCGATTTTCCGGGCGATATTGATTTGATCCTCGTGCCGATTCAGGCGTGGCTCAGGGTCCAGCAGGCAGACATCATGACCACGGATGAGGGGCGTAAACGGGGCTTCATCTTCGAGGCAGACATTAACAACGACGACAGCATCGACCTCAGCATCAGCCTGTTACTGACCGAGCGCACCATCGTCAAAGAAGTCGGGGCCGAACTGCATATCGAGCATGCGGCCGAACCGCAGCCGCCAGAGCCGGTAACCCGACCGCTGAAGCTGTATGTTCATGGCGAGCTTGTGAGCGAATAGGATGAATGAGTTTAAGCCCTTTGATGACCGGCTGGCCGGGCTGATTGCGGCGCTGTCACCGGCGAGCCGTCGACGGATGGCCGCCGATATCGCGAAAACGTTACGCACCCGACAGCAGTGCCGTATCAAAACGCAGAAGGCCCCGGACGGCACCCCATACGCCGCCAGAAAACGCCAGCCGGTCAGGGCCAAAAACGGCCGGGTAAAGCGCGAGATGTTCGCCAAGCTGCGCACTAACCGCTTTATGAAAGCTAGCGGACGCGATGATGCGGCCGTGGTGGAGTTTACCGGGAAGGTGCAGCGTATTGCGAGGGTGCATCATTATGGGTTAAAGGATAAACCGGGGTTAAACAGCGAACCAGTTCGCTATGATGTGAGGCCGCTTCTAGGATTTGATAAAGAATCTTTTCAACTCATTGAAAATGCGATACTAATAAAGTTACAGGAAAGCTAGCCGGAAATGTCGAATTTTATGGATAAAAAATTTAGCACATTGAGACAGCGAGTTCAGAAATCCCAAAAAATTGTAATGGATAGAATCATCTCCGATCACAATGCAGATATTTGCGTCCTGTGTGGTAGTGAAAACGAAATCACGCGAGAACATGTCATCCCTCAATGGGCTTTTGAAGGTGATCCAAAAAAATATCTTGTTAACACAAAAAATAATCAATCAACAAACTACATCAAATCGACCATTCCTGCATGTCGAGAATGCAATTCAGATTTGCTTGGGGCTTTTGAAGACTATTTGAAACGTCTGTTTCAGGAGAAGGACGGGGCGGAATTTAGCTACTATGAGATCGATTGTATCATCTGGTGGTTGCAATATTTAGGTTTTAAATTGCAACTAATGGATCTACGTTCTCGCTTCCTTAGATACAAAGGTGGGGTATACATACCGTTTATTGCGGACATTCCAGTTGCTATGTTTTGGGGGCCAATTGAAACAACTCCACACATGGTTTTTAATACAGTAAGGCGAACTCGCCGATCACTTATGAAAAAGAATAAGGGAAACAAACGAAATTCCCTTCTTGTCTTTAATACTAGTAATCCTGGCTACCATTTTTTTCATAAAGTAGATGAGTTTATCTTTATTGAAATGCCTCAAGTGAAAAAAGCATTTTTCCTTTTTTTCAATAAAGAGTTTGTTCTTCACAAAGATGCATACGATGAATGTATGGAAATAATAAAAGAAGTCTATAAGAGCTAAACCTGATGTTGTGTCACTGATAGCAATACCCGCTTCAATTGTCGCCGGAACATCTCGGCGGCATCCTCTCTTATATGAAAACACAATCCACTCTTCAGGATATTCTGCGCCTGCTGCGCAATCTGATCCGCACCGGCGTCATCACTGAGACCGACCTTAATGCAGGTCGCTGTCGCGTGCAGACCGGCGGCATCATTACCGACTGGCTTCAGTGGCTGACGCATCGCGCCGGACGCTCGCGCACGTGGTGGGCTCCATCGGTGGGTGAGCAGGTGCTCATTCTGGCCGTGGGCGGTGAGCTCGATACGGCGTTTGTCCTGCCCGCCATTTTCTCTGATGACCATCCTGCACCCTCGGCCTCTGCCGACGCGTTTCACATTGCCTTTCCTGACGGCGCGTTTATCGAGTACGAACCCGACAGCGGGTCGCTCACCGTGTCAGGTATCAAAACCGCCGACGTCACCGCGTCGGATTCCATTACCGCCACCGTGCCGGTGGTGCTGGTGAAAGCCGAAACCCGCATCACCCTCGACACTCCCGAGGTGGTGTGTACCAACAAGCTCATCACCGGCACGCTCGAAGTACAGAAAGGCGGGAAGATGAGCGGTGACATCGAGCACACAGGCGGGAAATTTACTTCCAACGGCGTGCAGGTGGATGACCATGACCACGGCGGCGTCGAACGCGGGAACAGCCGCACGGAGGGTACGAAATGACGGCCCGCTATCTTGGCATGAACCGGGAGACCGGCCGGGCCATTACCGATGCTGACCATATCCGCCAGAGCGTGAGCGATATCCTGCGCACGCCGGTCGGGTCGCGGGTGATGCGTCGTGATTACGGCTCGCTGCTGTCTTCCCTGATTGATATGCCGCAAAACGATGCGCTGAACCTTCAGATGATGTGTGCCTGTTACATGGCGCTGCTGAAGTGGGAGCCCCGCGTCACCATCACGTCGCTGACGATTGAGCGCCAGTTTAATGGCCAGATGATGGTTGACCTGACCGGTGAAATCAAAGACTCAGCCGCCCCTTTATCCCTGACCATTCCAGTGAGTTGAACCTATGGCCATTATCGACCTGAGCCAGCTCCCCGCGCCCGACGTGGTGGAAATGCTGGATTATGAATCCATCCTCGCCGAACGTAAGGCGACCCTGATTTCGCTCTACCCGGAAGACCAGCAGGAGGCTATCGCCCGGACGCTCGCACTGGAATCCGATCCGCTGGTGAAATATCTGGAAGAAAATTCATACCGCGAAGTGTTATGGCGTCAGCGAGTGAACGAGGCCGCGCTGGCCGTCACGCTGGCGTACGCCGAAAACAACGACCTCGATGTGATGGCCGCGAACACCAATACCGCCCGTCTGATTATCACCCCGGCCGACGACAGCACCATCCCGCCAACACCGGCGGTCATGGAGTCCGACACGGATTTTCGTCTGCGGGCGCAACAGGCTTTTGAGGGCTTAAGCGTCGCGGGCCCGGTGGGTGCGTATGAATTTCACGGCCGCAGCGCCGACGGCCGCGTCGCTGACATTTCCGTTATCAGTCCTGAGCCTGCGTGCGTGACCATTTCCGTGCTTTCCCGCGAGGATAATGGTGCGGCCTCTGATGCGCTGCTGACCGTGGTGCGTAACGCACTTAACGACGAAGACGTCAGGCCGGTCGCCGACCGGGTGACCGTCCAGTCGGCGGCAGTTGTTAACTACACCATCGACGCGACGCTTTACATCTACCCCGGCCCGGAAAGCGAACCCATCCGCGCCGCTGCCGAAGCAAAACTGAAAGCCTACATCAGCGCTCAGCACCGGCTCGGGCGTGACATTCGTCAGTCTGCCATTTACGCCGCCCTGCATGTGGAAGGGGTCCAGCGGGTCGAGCTGGCGGCACCGGCCGCTGACATCGTGCTCGATAAAACGCAGGCGTCTTTCTGCTCAGATTATCAAATCAGGCTCGGGGGCTCGGATGAGTGAGACAAGACTTCTGCCGGTCGGGTCATCGCCGCTGGAGGTGGCCGCAGCTCGTGCTTGTGCAGATATCGAAAACACCCCGATCCCGTTACGCCGCTTATGGAACCCGACCGACTGCCCGGTGAATCTGCTGCCGTGGCTCGCCTGGGCGTATTCCGTCGACCGCTGGGATAGCGACTGGCCGGAAGAGACCAAACGCGACGTTATTCGGGCGGCTTTTTACATTCACCGGCGCAAAGGTACCATCGGCGCAGTGCGCCGCGTGGTAGAGCCGCTGGGGTATGTGATTAACGTGGCGGAGTGGTGGGAAACCAGTGACCCACCCGGTACCTTTCGCCTCGACATTGGCGTGCTGGAAACCGGCATCACTGAGGAAATGTATCTCGAGATGGAGCGCCTCATTGCCGACGCCAAACCGGCCAGTCGCCATCTTATCGGGCTCAACATCATTCAGGACGTGGCCGGTTATCTCTTCGCCGGGGGCGTCAGTTATGACGGCGACATCATTACCGTGTATCCGGGCTAAGTGAGAGCAGAATGACAGTGAAATATAAAACAGTGGTCACCACGGCCGGGGCGGCAAAATTTGCGGCCGCACTGACGCCGGGTGGCAAAAAGGTCAACATCGTGGCGATGGCTGTCGGTGACGGGGGCGGCACGCTGCCCGAGCCGAACACCGGCCAGACAAAACTCATCAATGAGGTCTGGCGTCATGCGCTGAACAAAATCAGCCAGGACAACAAGAAGAAAAACTACGTGGTGGCCGAGCTGGTCATCCCGCCGGAAACGGGTGGTTTCTGGTTGCGTGAAATGGGGCTGTACGATGACACCGGTACGCTGGTCGCCGTCGGCAACATGGCCGAAAGCTACAAGCCCAAACTGGAAGAAGGTTCCGGCCGGGCGCAGACCCTGCGCATGGTGATCATCCTGTCCGACCTTGAGTCTGTCGAGCTCGCCATCGACTCATCAATGGTGATGGCAACGCAGGACTACGTTGACGACAAAATCGCGGAGCACGAACAATCGCGCCGCCATCCTGACGCCACGCTGAAAGAGAAAGGGTTTACCCAGCTCAGCAGCGCCACCGACAGCGCGTCTGAGACGCTCGCTGCGACACCGAAAGCGGTGAAGGCGGCATATGACCTCGCCAAAGGCAAATATACGGCTCAGGACGCGACCACGGCGCAGAAGGGTATTGTACAGCTCAGCAGCGCGACCGACAGCACGTCTGAGACGCTCGCTGCGACACCGAAAGCGGTGAAGGACACATATGACCTCGCCAAAGGGAAATATACGGCTCAGGACGCGACCACGGCGCAAAAGGGTATTGTGCAGCTCAGCAGTGCGACCGACAGC
>Ga0160467_100170_pt1 | contig 89904 bp, 87 predicted proteins | sample HID1972I_E11MG_FD_108221 | JGI IMG/M metagenome (GOLD analysis project Ga0160467, IMG submission 108221) | Enriched pill bug-associated microbial communities from UW Madison campus, WI, USA - HID1972I_E11 MG | ecosystem: Host-associated > Arthropoda: Insects > Digestive system > Unclassified ... | reverse complement strand
CGCTCGACGATCCGCAGCAGTTGCTCGCCCGCGTGGCGCAGCGCGTGCGCGAAGGCGGCCATGCGGTACCGCCCGATCGCATCCTGGCACGCTACCCGCGGACCATGGCCCTGCTGGCGCAGGCCGCGCGCGAGGTCGATGCCGCGTACCTGTACGACGGCCGGGATGTCGCCGAGGGCGGCCCCCGGCTGGTGGCGATCCGCACGCCGAACGGCGTGATGCCGGTCGGGCCGCCTTTGCCGGCCTGGGCGCAGACCCTGCTGCAACCCGAATAGGCCGGTCCCACTCGCCACCGCCACGCCCTCGTGCGCCTCGAAGGCGGAATGGAAGTTCATCTGGCGGGGAAGGGCCTGAGCGGCCAGTCGCGCACATCCAGCAGCGTCTCCTGCACATAGGGAAGCGACTCGACCTGGTGCTTCGCGGCCTCCAGCGTGCCGGCCTCCATCTCTGTCCCCCGCACATCCTCACCCCAGGCGATGTGGGCCGGCAATCCGGCCTGTCCTGCCGCCACGTGGCCGGCCAGTCCATGGCCGTCCGGGTAGTCGCCGCCGTTCTGGGGCCGGAAGGGGATGGGGGCCTCCACGAACAGACCTTGCAGGCGCCGGCGCCAGGCCTGCGTCGCCGCCGCCACGCCTTCGGCGTCGATGCGGCCCGTGCCATAGACCGCGAAGGTGGGCAGCACGTCGAAGCCGGGGAAGTAGAGGCAGCCGTGCGTGATGGGAAAGAGCAGTTCCTCCAGCGGCCCGTTGATGCCCCGCGGCGCGTAGTCCTCCTGCGGACCGCCGGCCACCACGCAGAGCATCGCGCGCTTGCCCTTGAAGGCGCCATCGCCGTAGCGGTGCTTGTTGCCGGCCTTCCTGTAGCCATACGCCAGCCCGTAGGCCCACACGCGGTCCACCCAGCCCTTCATGATGGCCGGCATCCCGAACCACCAGAGCGGGAACTGGAAGATGACGGCATCGGCGGCCAGCACCTTCTGCTGCTCGGCCGCGATGTCGGGCGACTGGCGGCCGCTGTCGTAGGAATGACTGGATTCCGCGACGAAGGAGAGCCGCCGCGCATCGGCCCGCTCGGGAAAGTCCTGCGCATCGAACACCGCCTTCCAGTGCATGCCGTAGAGGTCCGACTGCAGCACCTCATGCCCCTCCCGCTCGAGGGCCTGCACGGCGACATCGACCAGTTGACGCGTCAGCGAGGTGGGCTCGGGGTGCGCATGGACGATCAGTACTTTCTTCCCCATCGGTTCGGCTTCCATCAAGTGTTCGGTTTTCATGGATAGGAAGTGTGGTCACGCGCCTGCCATCTGTGAAATCGCGAAAGTGTTTCGCTACTATCCACTCCGTGGATAGCAAGCGACTCGACCTGAATCTGCTGGTCACCCTGGAAGCGCTGCTGGTGGAGCAGAACGTCACCAAGGCGGCGGCCCGCCTGCACCTGAGCCAGCCGGCGGTCAGCGCCCAGCTGGCCCGCCTGAGGGCCGAATTCGATGACCCGCTGCTCACCCCCGCGCAACGCGGCATGACGCCGACCGCCAAGGCCCTGGAACTGCTGGCCCCCTTGCGCCAGGCCCTCGACCAGGTCCGCGCCACCGTCACGACCCACAGGCACTTCGATCCAGCCAAGGCCCGGTTGACGGTGGCCATCGCCTGCACGGACTACCTCCAGGCCGCCGTGGTCGGGCCCCTGGCCGTGGCGCTGCGCGCCCAGGCCCCCGGGGTGCGCGTGGCGATGCGCCATCTGGACCTGCCGCAGCTGGAGGCCCAGATGGTCCGCGGCGACGTCGACCTGGCGCTCATGACGCCGCAGGCGGCGCCGCCCACGCTGCGCGCGCGGCACCTCTTCGACGAGCGCTACGTGCTCATCGGCCGCCGGGGCCACCCGCACCTGCGCCCGGGCCTCACGATCGAGGCATTCGCCCGGCTGGAGCACGTGATCGTCTCGCTGCGCGGCGGCGGCTTCGCCACGCCGGTCGATGACGCGCTCGCCGCCTTCGGACATGCCCGGAACGTCGTGCTGTCCGCGGCCTCCTTCCTTTTCGTGCCCGAGATCGTGGCCCGGTCGGACTTCGTCGCCCTGGTGCCGGAACGGCTGGTGCGCGACCGCGCCGACAGGCTCCAGCGGATCGAGCCGCCCCTGCCGGTGGAGGGCTTCGCGGTGGGGATGGTGTGGCACGAGCGCACCCACGGACACGGCGGCCAGCGCTGGGTGCGCGACACCATCGTTTCGCTCATGAACGACAAGACGGCAGACGCGCTCCGGCTCATCGATCGTCCTTGAGGATCCGCTGCGACTCGGAGACCGGCAACGGCACGGGCAGCCCTCCCCGGACATCCGCAGGCCACCGCAACGACGAGGCATCCTGCTCCCGCGTCGGGTACGGCACAGGAACGGCGCCTGCCGGGGCTCGCCGCGCATGCTGGCCCTAGAATTCGTTCTCCCACTTCCCGCAGCCCGGCCGGCAACGCCCGGCCGCGCCCCGGCACCCTCCCGCTATGACCCGCCCCATCCGCAGCCAGTACGAAGATTTCATGCGCCACGTGGACACGCACGGCGTGTTCAAGAGCGACCGCACCGGCACCGGCACCAAGAGCGTGTTCGGCCACCAGATGCGCTTCGACCTGAACGAAGGCTTCCCGCTGGTCACCACCAAGAAGGTGCACCTGAAGTCCATCATCCACGAGCTGCTGTGGTTCCTCACGGGTTCGTCCGACAACAACTGGCTGCGCGAGCGCGGCGTGACGATCTGGGACGAATGGGCGCGCGAGGACGGCGACCTGGGCCCGGTGTACGGCGTGCAGTGGCGCAGCTGGCCGACGCCGGACGGCGGGCACATCGACCAGATCGCGCAGGTCATCGACACGCTCAAGGCCAACCCCGATTCGCGCCGCATCATCGTGAGCGCCTGGAACGTGGCCGAGCTGTCGAAGATGGCGCTGATGCCCTGCCACGCCTTTTTCCAGTTCTACGTGGCCCCTTCGACAGGCTCAGGACAGGCGCGGCTCTCGTGCCAGCTCTACCAGCGCAGCGCCGACATCTTCCTGGGCGTGCCCTTCAACATCGCCAGCTACGCGCTGCTCACGCACATGATCGCGCAGCAGTGCGGCCTGCAGGTGGGCGACTTCATCTGGACCGGCGGCGACTGTCACATCTACAGCAACCATGCCGAGCAGGTGGCGCTGCAGCTGAGCCGCACGCCCTTCCCCTACCCCACGCTGCACATCAAGCGCCGCCCGCCCTCGCTCTTCGACTACCAGTACGAAGACTTCGAGGTGCTCGACTACCAGTGCCACCCGGCCATCAAGGCGCCGGTCGCGGTGTGACGCGCGTCAACCTGATCCTGGCCCGCGCGGCCAACGGCGTGATCGGTGCGCACGGCACCATGCCCTGGCATTTGCCCGAAGACATGGCGCACTTCCGCCAGCAGACGCAGGGCGCACCGGTGATCATGGGCCGCAAGACCTGGGATTCGCTGCCGCCGCGCTTCCGTCCGCTGCCGGGGCGGCGCAACATCGTCGTCACGCGCCAGGCCGGCTGGCAGGCCGACGGCGCGCAGCGCGCCGGCAGCCTGGATGAAGCCCTGGCGCTGTGCGCCGACGCGCCGCAGGCCTGGGTCATCGGCGGCGCGCAGATCTACGCGCAGGCGCTGCCGCTGGCGCGGCGCGCGGTGGTGACCGAGATCGCGCAGGATTTCGAGGGCGACGCGCACGCGCCGGTGTTCGGCGCCGAATGGCACGAGACCGCGCGCAGCACGCACGTGGCGGCCGGCGGGCTGCGCTACAGCTTCGTCACGCTGGAGCGCCGATAGGACATCGGCCCTAGTCCTCCTCTTCGAAGGAGCCCGCCACGTGGTCCCGCCACTGGCTCTGCTGGATCTCCTCCCAGCTCGGGTCCGCGGTCTGGTAGTCGCCTGCCAGGGTGAGGAATCCCTTGTCGAGGTCGTTCAGCTCTTCCGGCTCCAGCCAGCCGTACTCGCATTCCTCGCAGTGCGCGTAGATGCGATGGTTCGTGATGTCGTTCTGCAGGATCAGCCTTCCCTGGTTGCACATCGCGCAGTTGGCGGTCCAGTAGTAAGTCTTCTTCATGGTCCGGGATAGGCAGTGATGATGTGGTTGGTGCCGGGAACGACTTGGATATGCACAGAATAGAACAGTTGCCCGGTAGGCGCCTGCATGCCCCCGGCGCGCCCCACCAGTTCGTTCATCGGCACCTGAACCCTTCCATAGGCGTCGGGCCGGATTCCCAGTTCCTGCGCCCGCTGCCAGGCCTGGTTGGTCCTGGCCACGCCGTCGCCGTAGAACACGCCGTGCTGCGCCTTCGACGGATTGTCCTGGTTGTGCTGCCTTACGTGGTCCTCGCGGTTCTGTCCCTTGTACGGCCCCTTCTTGGGCACGACCGCGTTCCAGTTCAACGGCTGGTAGTTGCGGCTGACCACCGTGCCGGCGCGCGCGGCGGCCCTGGGGTCCAGGCCCTCCAGCCGCGCGCCGCGATGGTAGTCGGCGCCTGCGCGTGACATCTGCTCGCCGCTGACCGCACGACGCTCGGCGGCCATCCGGGCCAGCGTCCGCGTCCTGGCGATGGCCATGAAGGCGGACGATTGCTCGTTCACGGCAGCCACCTGCTGCTCCGAGCCGCCGAGCAGGCGCGTGAGCGCGCCGGGCCCGCCGAAGACCGGCCCCAGGAGCGCGATGGCCATGTTGTTGCCCCAGCGCAGGTTGCGCTCGTGCAGCCAGGCCTGCTCCGCCGGCGACAGGGACGCCGTGAAGCCCGGCCCGGGGCGGTAGACGTCGTAGAGAAAGTCCAGATCGCGGCGCAACCGCAGCGACTCCTCCGGCGGCAGCGGCACCTTGCCCGTCAGATGATCCGTCAGCCGCTGCTGCGTGTCGTCGAACATCGACTGGGGAATCTCCTCGGGCCACTTCTCGCATTCCCGCTGGAACTCCTTGGCCCGGCCCATCTCCGCGGTCGGCTCGGCCCCCACGGGGCCGCGGGACGACGTCGTCCAGCGCACGTACCAGGGTTGCGCCTCGAACGCAGCCTTGGCGCGCTCGTACGGCGCGGTGCAGGCATCGGGCGGGCGGCGCACCATCGGCCCCCGGGGAACCTGCAAGGTCAGCAGCCGCCCGATGGTGCCGTTGCCGTTGAATGGCGGATCGTCCTCGCCCATCAGGCGGCCCCGTTCATCTCGCCCAGGTCGCCGTGGCGCGCGACGGCGCGGCTCTCGACGAACACGGTCTGCGAGCCGGTGATGATCTTCACGTTGCCCCCGCCCTGGGAGACACCGGAGCGCACGCCGCTGCCGGCATTGCCGTCCACGCCCCGAATGATGCTGTCGACCATCAGCACCTTCTCGCTGCGCGCGAACACGGTACCGGCGTAGGCCGCCTTCTCGGGCGGAAGAATGGCGACGATGTCGAAGGGCACCACCTTGTCGCCGACGATGCAGAAGTCCGGCGTCACGTTGACGACCACGAACTGCGCTTCGGCATCGGCGATGTGCTTTTCCATGCTCATGCGGGCAACTCCTTCAGCCGCGGTGCAGCAGCTGGCCGCTGGCGGCGTCGCGGGCGAACAGGTCCACGCCGACGGTATCGTGCGCCTGGTCGAGCGTGAGTCGCCACGTCAGGTGCACGAGCATCTCGTCCAGGCTCAGGTGCACCGTGTCGAGCGCCATGAACGCCTGCGTCTGCGCGCCGTCGCCGGTGCGGCACAGCGCCTCGATGCGGATGCCGGGCAGCTGCATCTCGATCGCATCGGCCGAGGCGAAGAAGCCTGCCATGCGCAGCCGCTCGTCGCCCGCCAGCGGCTGCGCGACCACCTGGTCGGCCGGCGCGTACTGGAAGAAGCGCAGGTCGAAATCTTCCGCATAGTCCATGAAGGGCATCTGCGCATGACGCTCGCGCCATGCGTCGTCGTAGGTGCCCGCCAGCGCCAGCCGCGGCTGCCAATGGCGCGCGATCGGCGCGAAGCCCGCGGGCTCCAGCGCCTGGTTGCCGTGCCGGATCGGCGCATCGGCCAGCTCGATCTGCGGACCGGGCACCGGCTGGCCGCGCTCGTAGCGCGCGGCGGGATGGCGGTCGCGGCAGGCCGAGCCGAAGCGTCCGCTGCCGCCGGGGTTGGCCTCGTGCACGCGCGGCAGCGCGTCCGGCGCATCGCCCTCGTCGAACCACCAGCCGCCGAAAGCGAGCTCGTAGCGCAACGGCACCTCCTGCGCGGGCTCGGGCTCGCCGAGCGCGCGCTGCGCCGGATCCTCATGCCACAGCCAATGGCGCGGCCCGGTCAGGCGCAGGGTCTTCTTCAGCAGCGGCGCATCACCCGGCCCCAGCGCCAGCGTCGCCAGCCACTCGCGGCACGGCGTCCAGTCGCGGGCCCGCGCGCTGCCGGTGACGAAGACGTCCGCACCCGGCTTGGCGAGCACCAGGTCGGTGGCCTGGCGCAGGCTCGCCAGCATCGGCCGGGGCGCGTCCCACAGGGCATCGGCAAGAACCGGCCCGCGATGCTCGGGGGCAGCCTCCAGGCGTCCCGGGGCCAGCACGAAGCTCGCGCACACGATCACCACGTCGTGGAAGCGCCTGCCCGGCCCCATCTTGTCGTACTGGAAATGGCCGAACGGCGTCTGGTTGCGGACCTGCCCCAGCCGTGGCGGCGGAACGGATGGCGCATGCATCAGGCCTGGCGCCTCCCCTGGCCATCGTCAGGCGGCCCATCCGACGGATCCCCGGCCTGCTCCGGCGCACGCCCCAGCACGTTCGAGGCGACCGCCGCCGCGGCCGTGCCCAGCACCTGGGCCACCGGCCCGCCTTCCCCGGAAGCCGTCACCTGCTGCGCGATCGAGGCGAGCTGCGACACCTGCCCGAGCAGCGCGCCCGGGTTGCCGCCCATCAGCGCGCCCAGGCTCGCCAGCGGGCTGCCCGGCGGTTCCGGCGGGGGCGCGGTGGGCACCGCGGTGGGCTGCAGCGCCGCCTGGCCGCCCTTGGGGTTGAGCCAGATGTGCTCGCCGTTCACGGTCACGTCGTCGCCCTGGGCGGTGATGTTGATCTTCTTGCCGGTGACCGCGATCGAGCCGTCGGCCTTGAGTTGCACCACCGAGGCGCCCACGCGCAGCGAGATCGTCTGGCCGTCCATCTCGATGTGGCTGCCGCCGTCGCCGCCCACCGACAGCAGGTATTTCTGGCCGACCTTCGTCGTCTGGGTCTTGCCGACCATGGTGTTGTCCACCATGCCCACGAGCGTGTTGCGCAGCATGCCGACGTTGAACGAATAGGCCAGCCCGATGTTGACCATCTTCGCCAGGCCGACGTTGTGCATGTACGCCATGCCGATGGTGCCGAGCTGGTTGCGGCCGACCTTCTTGCTGCGGTCGCGCCCCACGGCGTGCGTCTCGTCGTGCTCGACCTCGATGTCCTGGTTGCGCTCGGCATGCAGCCAGACCTGCTCGGCGCCTTTCTTGTCCTCGAAGCGCAGCGCGTTGGCGTTCGCCTCGCCGCCATCCTCCGAACTGCGCGTGAGAAAACCGCTCTGCGTCGCGTTGTCGGGCAGCTTCCACGGCGGCATGTTGTCGGCGTTGTAGACGCGCCCGATGACGATCGGCCGGTCGGGGTCGCCGTTCTCGAAGTCGACGATCACCTCCTGCCCGATGCGCGGCACGTGCATGCCGCCGAAGCTGGTGCCCGCCCAGGGCGAGGCGACGCGGATCCAGCAGGAGCTGTTCTCGTCCTTGGTGCAGTAGCGGTTCCAGTGGAAGCTGAGCTTGACGCGCCCGTACTGGTCGGTCCAGATCTCGCGGCCGGCCGGACCGGTGACGATCGCGGTCTGCGGGCCGGTGGTGCGGGGGCGCGATGCCACCGGCGGCGCACGGTAGATCTTGCTCGTGGGAATCAGTTCGAACTCGACGCGGCAGTCGAAGCCCTCCTGCCCCGAGGCCTGGCCCGGCTCCTGCAGCCGCAGGTGCGTGTCGATCACCAGATACTCGCGGTTGGCCTCGCTCTGCGGATGGCGCTCCAGCGTGAGCCGGCAGCCCGGCACCACGGCGCGCAGGTTGCCGCAGCCCGTGGCGCGCTCGCCGTGGCTGCCGGCCTCCTCCATGCGGCGGCGCACGAGCTGCTCGCCCTCGGACTCCATCGCATAGTCGCCGGGCCAGCTGTAGCGCTCGTACTCGCTGCGCGCGGTCTTGCGCGGCATCGCGCTGACCTGCTGCAGGCGCGCACGCGGACGCCGGAAGTCGAAGTCGTCCGTGACCCACCGGCCGCTTTGCAGCGACTCGCGGGCATGGAAGCCGTCGCAGTGCTCTTCGCGCACCGTGTCCTCGGCGGCGTGGAAGGGGATCTTCTCGTACCCCGAGTGAGCGAAGGGCTTGTGCGACGCCATGTCGTCCACGATCACCAGCCTGTGGCCGTCCTGCGAATGCTCGAAATAGAAGTACAGGCCCCACTCGTGCAGCAACCGGACCACGAAGTCATGGTCGGTTTCGCCGTACTGCACCTGGAACTCGCGCGGCGGATAGCTCTGCGTGGCACGGATGTCGAACGGAAAGTCGTAGGCGCCCAGCACCTCGCGCACGATCTCCACCACGGTCTTGTTCTGGAAGATGCGGTAGTCGCTGCGCCGGGTGGCCAGTGTCAGCCAGGGTTCGATCACCGCCTCGTACAGCGCGCGGCGGTTTTCCAGGCGCAGGAAGCGCACCCGCGTCACGATGCCGCACAGGCAGCGCTTGTCGGGCCCCGAACCGGCACGCCCGTCCAGCAGGATATGCAGCGCCAGCGGCTCGCCCACCAACTGCTTGATCGCCACGTTGGCCGCCTGGCGCTCGTTGTAGCCGAGCCGCTCCGGGGTGGTCAGCGTGAGCGTGTAGGCAAAAAGTCTGCTCAGGCCCTCATCGCCTTCGACGGCCACGGGCGCCAACGCCGGCTCGCCACCCAGCGAGGGCATGGCAGGAGAAGAAACGCGAAGCACACGCACCGGCCGCATGTAGCCCGTTGGCATGAAACCCTTTCTGACGCTCGATGGACAGGCCCGACCCAGGCTCGGAAGCCCTGGAAAGTTCCGGGATGTTATCGCGCGAGGCATCACAGCCCCATGACGGCCCGATTTCAACCGAGCTCAGCGCCAGAAATGTCACGACTGCCGCCATCACGGCAAGGGCGCCCTGCGCACCATCGCATCGTCACGCCGGTGCAGGTCCGGCAGCAGTTCCAGCCCCAGCCCCGGCTTGTCGCTCAGGCTGATCATGCCGTTCTCCACGCGCGGCAGCTCGGTCACCAGTTCCTTGTACCAGCCGGTATAGAAGGCGCGCACGCTTTCCTGGACGAGCGCATTGGGCGCATGCAGGCTCAGGTGCGTGGAGGCGGCCCAGACCACCGGTCCGGTGCAGTCGTGCGGCGCCACGGGCAGTTGCCAGGCATCGGCCATGGCGGCGATCTTGCGCGCCTCGCTCAGGCCGCCGCACCAGCTCAGGTCCAGCATCGCCACACCGGCCACGCCGGTCTGCAGGTAGTCCTTGAAGCCCCACTTGTACGACAGCGTCTCGCTGGCGCACACCATCGCCTTGCAGTCCTCGGCGTAGGCCTTGAGCAGGTCGAGGCTGTCCATGCGGATCGCGTCCTCGTGCCAGAAGGTGTCGAACTCCTGCAGCGCCCGCGCGATCCGGCGCGCCATCGGCAGGCGCCACAGGCTGTGGAACTCGACCATGATGTCCATGCGGCTGCCCACCGCGCGGCGGATCTTGCGGAAGGGCTCCAGCGCCTGCTCCAGGTCTTCGCTGCTGATGTACTGGCCATGGCTCTTCTCCGCCGCCGGATCGAAGGGCCAGATCTTCATCGCCGTGATGCCCTCGGCGAGGAGCGACTCGGCCAGTTCGTCCGCGTGGTGCAGGAAACCCTCCAGGTCCTCGTAGGGCCCGGCCTTGTTGCCCAGCCCCCAGTTGGAGGTGCTCTGGTTGGCGGTGCTGCGCACGTACTGGTAGCCGGCGCAGGTGTTGTAGACGCGGATCGCGTCGCGGCTCCTGCCGCCCAGCGCAGTGTGCACCGGCATGCCGGCCGCCTTGCCGAACAGGTCCCACAGCGCGATGTCCACCGCCGAGTTGCCGCGCGTCTCCACGCCCGATCCGCGCCAGCCCAGGTAGCCGGTGAGGTCGCGGTTGCGCGCCTCGATGGCCAGCGGGTCGGCGCCGATCAGCTTGGGCGCCACCCACTCGTGCAGGTAGGCCTCCACCGCGGCGGCGCCCATGAAGGTCTCGCCCAGGCCGATCAGGCCCTCGTCGGTGTGCAGGCGCACCCAGAGGATGTTGGGGAACTCGCCCAGGCGGATGGTTTCGAGCTGCGTAATTTTCATGCGACGTCGTTTGCAGTGGGCAGCCGCCAAATACCTGCACGAACCGCTGGCTGGCAAGCGCTGCGATACCCATCCGGGAAACCCCGCGGAACCGGCTCTGCCGGGCCGCTGGGGTTGCCCCCTTGAGGGGGATTCGGCTACACGAAGTGAGCCAGAAACGGGGGGCGGTCTATCCGCCGCGCACCTTCTTCAGCGCATCGGTCACCACGTTGACGGCTTCCGAGCCGATCGTCGGCACGTTCTTGTCGTACACCGGCTTGACCTTGTCGAACATGCGCTTCTGCTCGGCCGGCGCGACCTCGTTGACCTCCATGGTCTTCTTCAGACTGGCCAGCGACTTCTCGTTGAGCGCGCGGTTGGCCTCGCGCTGCACCTTCTGGCCTTCCAGCGCAGCCTCGCGCAGCACCGCCTGCTCCTCGGGCTTGAGCTGGTCCCACAGCCGCTTGCTGTAGAGCACCAGGAAGGGTGTGTAGGCGTGGCGCGTGACGCTCAGGTACTTCTGCACCTCGTTGAACTTGGAGGTCTCGATGGTGACGAAGGGGTTCTCCTGCCCGTCGATGGTGCGCGTTTCGAGCGCGGTGAACACCTCGCCGAAGGCCATCGGCACGGCGTTGGTGCCCAGCGTCTTGAAGGAGTCGAGGAAGATGTTGTTCTGCATCACCCGCACCTTCACGCCCTCGAAGTCCTCCACCTTGGCGATCGGGCGCCGGCTGTTGGTGAGGTTGCGAAAGCCGTTCTCCCAGTAGGCCAGGTTGATCAGCCCGGCGGCCTCGAGCTTCTTGTTGAAGTACTCGCCGGCCGGGCCGTCGAGCACGGCGTCGGCTTCCTTCTCGCTGTTGAAGAGGAAGGGCAGGTCGAACACGCCCAGTTCCTTGACGATGCCCACCAGCGGCGAGCTGGAGGTGCACACCATCTCCTGCGTGCCGGCGCGCAGCGCCTGCGTGGCCTGCAGGTCGCCGCCGGCGGCACCGCCCCAGAAGGCGGAGATCTTCATCTTGCCGCCGGTCTTGGCGGCCAGCACCTCCTGCATCTTCTTCACGCCGACGCCCACCGGGTGGTCTTCGTTGACGCCGTTGGTGAACTTGATCGTGCGCTCGGCGAACTGCGCGAAGGCCGGCGCGGCGACCATCAGGCTGGCGCCGGCCAGCGCGGTGACGAGGGTTCTGCGGTTGAACATGGTTGTCTCCTTCGTTCAGAGGGGTGGGGGAAGTGAAATCAGCGCGCCATCCACCACGACAGCGGCACCGTGATGATCTCGGGGAAGAACACCATCAGGAACAGCACGCACAGGTGCGCGATGAAGAAGGGCATGACGCCCTTGAAGGCATCGTCCATCGTGATGCGCGAGACGCCGCACACCACGTTGAGCACGGTGCCCACCGGCGGGGTGATGAGCCCGATGGCGTTGTTGATGATGAACATCACGCCGAAATACACCGGGTCGATGCCGGCCTTGAGCACCACCGGCATCAGCACCGGCGTGAGGATCAGCACCGTGGGCGTGAAGTCCAGCGCCGTGCCGACGATCACGATCAGCACCATGATCACGAGCATCAGCAGCGTCTTGTTGTCCATGAAGGGCTCGAGCAGCTTGACCACCTCGCCCGGGATGTCGGCCACCGTGATGAGCCAGGCGCTGACCATCGCCGCGGCCACCAGGAACATGACCACCGCCGTGGTGCGGCCCGCCGCCAGCGTGAGGCGGTAGAGCATCGACACCTTGAGCTCGCCGTAGACGAACATGCCCACGATCAGCGCGTAGACGGCCGCCACCACTGCCGCCTCGGTCGGCGTGAAGATGCCGAACTTCATGCCGCCGATGATCAGCACCGGCAGCGCCAGCGCCAGGCTGCCGCGCGCGGTGGCGCGCAGGCGCTCGCCCCAGGGCACGCGCGGCGCCGGCAGCACCTTGTCGCGCCGTGCGACGATCCACCAGGTGACGCCGATCGCCACGCCCATCAGGATGCCCGGCACGATGCCGGCCAGGAACAGCTTGGTGATCGACACGTTGGCCGCCACGCCGAAGACGATGAGGCCGATCGACGGCGGGATCACCGGCGCGATGATGCCGCCGGCGGCGATCAGGCCGGCGGAGCGCCGCGTCTCGTAGCCCGCACGGTTCATCATCGGGATCATCAGGGCCGCCAGCGCCGCCGTGTCGGCCACCGCCGAGCCGGAGATCGAGGCCATGATGATGGCCGCCACCACCGCCACGTAGCCCAGCCCGCCGCGGAAGTGGCCGACCCAGGCCATCGCCATCTCGACGATGCGCCGGCTCAGGCCGCCCGCGGTCATGAACTCGCCGGCCAAGAGGAAGAAGGGCACGGCCAGCAGCGGGAAGTTGTCGGCGCCGTCGACGAAGCGCTGGGCGATGATCTGGCTGTCGAAGGCCGGCAGCACGCCGGTGAAGGCCAGCCAGCCCATCAGCGACACGCCGCACACCAGCAGCGCGTAGGCGATGGGCATGCCGATCGCCATCGCGGCGAGCAGCGAGACGACGAAGACCGTGACCGTCATGACGCGCTCCTCGCGGGCTCGACATCCTCGGCGACGTCCTCCGACTCCATCACCTGCACCAGCTCGCTCTCCGACACACGGCCCGTGACCAGGCGCCAGAGCTTGTGCACGTTCATGATGCCCATCGCGACGGACACCACGTAGCCGATGCCGTAGATCCAGATCATCGAGATGCCGACCACCGGCGACACGTTGGTCACCTGCAGCTCGTGCATCTGGTAGGTGCCCATGAAGAAGAGCACGTTGCAAAACAGCATGAGCAGCTGGTTGAGGGCGAAGCAGGCCTTCTTGCCCAGCAGCGGCAGGCGCCGGATGAGCGTGTCCACGCCCAGGTGGGCGCCGTCGCGCATGGCGACCATGGCGCCGATGTAGGTCAGCCAGATGAAGCAGTAGCGCGACATCTCGTCCGACACCGTGATGCCGGAGTTGAAGCCGTAGCGCAGCACCACGTTGCCGAAGACCATGATGACCATCGCCACCATGCACACGACCACGAGGAACTCCAGCAGGCGGAAGTAAGCGTCGATCGCTCGTTTCAAGCCACTCTCCTTGATTGCGTTGTTGTAGGTTGTCCGGAACCGCTCAGGCCGCGGCCTTGATGCGCCGCGGCGGCGTGCTGATCTGCGGGATGCGGCGGCGCGAGGCGAGCACCGCGTCGATGTCCTCGCGGGCGCCGTCGATCAGCATGCGGATCGCGCGCTCGGCGCGGTCGGGCCGGCGCGCGATGACTTCGTCGAGCACCGCCCGGTGCAGCGGCAGCGAGCTGGAGGGCCCGTCCTTGCGGCGGGTGGAGATCTCGAAGCTGGTGCGCAGCAGCGCCGCCAGCGCGCGGCTCATCTGCACCAGCATGCGGTTGTGGCTGGCCGCGATCAGGCCCTGGTGAAAGCGCAGGTCGGGTGTGACGTAGTCGCCGCCGAACTCGATCGCGTGCTTCATGCCGGCGTAGGCGGTTTCCATGCCGGCGATGTCCTGTGCGGTGGCGCGCTCGGCGGCCAGCCGCACGGCCGCCGGCTCCACCGCGCGGCGCAGGTCCTGCAGGTCGCGCAGGAACTCGCGCGACAGGCCGGCGCGCGTCTGCCAGACGATCACGTCGGCGTCGAACCAGTTCCACTGGTCCTCGGCCAGCACGCGCGTGCCGACCTTGGGTCCGCTGCTCACCAGCCCCTTGGCGATCAGCGACTTGATGGCCTCGCGCACCACGGTGCGGCTCACGCCCAGCTCCTCGCCCAGCAGAGGCTCGGGCGGGATCGAGGCACCGGGCGGATAGCGTCCTGCGACGATGTCCGCGCCGATGCGATCGACCGTGTTGCCGTGCACGTTCTTGATCAAAGCGTCTCCTTGGTGCGCACTCGAAAACCCTAGGCATCGGGTCCGTCTTCACGCTTATCATATGATGATTGAGTTGCCAGCCTCGCAGAGGAGAAACCCTGATTTCCTGCCGCAAATGGCCGACAAACGCCCACGGAGACAGCATGAGCGACACACCCGGAAAGAAGAAGAAACCCGCCCACGAACTGCGCAGCCAGCAGTGGTGGGGCCGCAACGACCGCGACGGCTTCATCTACCGAAGCTGGGTCAAGGGCAAGGGCGTGCCGCACGACCAGTTCGACGGCCGGCCGGTCATCGGCATCTGCAACACCTTCAGCGAACTGACGCCGTGCAACTCGCACTTCCGCACCCTGGCCGAGCAGGTCAAGATCGGCGTGTACGAGGCCGGCGGCTTTCCGCTGGAGTTCCCGGTGATGTCGCTGGGCGAGACGCTGCTGCGCCCCACCGCCATGCTCTACCGCAACCTCGCCAGCATGGACGTGGAGGAAAGCATCCGCGCCAATCCGCTGGACGGCGTGGTGCTGCTGATGGGCTGCGACAAGACCACGCCCGCGCTGATGATGGGCGCGGCCAGCGTGGACCTGCCGACCATCGGCGTGTCCGGCGGGCCGATGCTCTCGGGCAAGTGGCGCGGGCAGGAGTTGGGCTCGGGCACCGGCGTGTGGCAGATGAGCGAGATGGTGCGCGCCGGCACGCTCAAGCTGCAGGACTTCTTCGAGGCCGAGAGCTGCATGCACCGCAGCCACGGCCACTGCATGACCATGGGCACCGCCAGCACCATGGCGAGCATGGTCGAGTCGCTGGGCATCGGACTGCCGGGCAACGCGGCCTATCCCGCGGTGGACGGCCGGCGCAACGTGCTGGCGCGCATGGCGGGCCGGCGCATCGTCGACATGGTGCACGAGGACCAGGTCATGTCGCGCATCGTCACGCGCGAGGCGGTGGAGAACGCGATCAAGGTCAACGCCGCGATCGGCGGCTCGACCAACCTGGTGATCCACCTGCTGGCGATCGCGGGGCGCCTGGGCATCGAACTCACGCTGGACGACTTCGACCGCCTCGGCTCCGAGCTGCCCTGCCTGCTGGACCTGCAGCCCTCGGGCAAGTACCTGATGGAAGACTTCTGCTACGCCGGCGGCCTGCCGGTGGTGATCAAGGAAATCATCGGCCACCTGCACAAGGACCTGCCCACCGCCAGCGGCCGCACGGTGTGGGAGAACGTGCAGGATGCCGAGAACTTCAACCCGCAGGTGATCCGCCCGCTGGCCGAGCCCTTCAAGGACAAGGCCGGCATCTGCGTGCTGCGCGGCAACCTCGCGCCCAACGGCGCCATCATCAAGCCCAGCGCCGCCACGCCCGAGCTGCTGGTGCACAAGGGCCGCGCGGTGGTGTTCGAGAACGCGGACGACCTGCACCGGCGCATCGACGACGAGAGCCTGGACATCGACGAGCACTGCGTGATGGTGCTCAAGAACTGCGGCCCCAAGGGCTACCCCGGCATGGCCGAGGCCGGCAACATGCCGCTGCCGCCGAAGGTGCTGCGCAAGGGCATCACGGACATGGTGCGCATCAGCGACGCGCGCATGAGCGGCACCGCCTACGGCACCGTGGTGCTGCACACCGCGCCCGAGGCCGCCGCCGGCGGGCCGCTGGCGCTGGTGCGCGACGGCGACGTGGTGGAATTGGACGTGCCGCAGCGCCGCCTGCACCTGCATGTGAGCGACGAGGAGCTGGCGCGCCGGCGCGCCGAATGGACGCCGCCGAAGCCGCCGCTGGATTCGGGCTACTGGAAGCTGTACGTCGACCACGTGCTGCAGGCCGACCAGGGTGCGGACCTGGACTTCCTGCGCGGCAAGCGCGGATCCTTCGTGCCCAGAGACAACCACTGATGCCGCTCGTCGCCGTCGATTGGGGCACCAGTTCGCTGCGCGCCGCGCGCCTCGACGGCAGCGGGCGCGTGCTGGAGGAAATGCACGTGCCGCGCGGCATCCTCACCGTGCCCGCCGGCGGCTTCCCTGCCCTGTTCGACGAACTGCTCGGCGCGTGGATGCGCGCGCCCGGCGCGCGCTGCCTGATCTCCGGCATGGCCGGCAGCCGGCAGGGCTGGGTCGAGGCGCCCTACTGCGCCTGCCCGGCCGATGCGGCCGACATCGCCTCGCGCACCATCGACATCGAACCCGGCCGCGTCGCCCTGGCGCCCGGCCTCTGCGACGAACACGACGGCGTGCCCGACGTGATGCGCGGCGAGGAGGTGCAGATCCTCGGCGCCATGGCGCTCGCCGGCCTGGCCGACGGCCTGTGCGTGCTGCCCGGCACGCACAGCAAGTGGGCGCGCGTCGAGGGCGGGCGCATCCTGGGCTTTCGCACCTTCATGACCGGCGAGTTCTACGCGCTGCTGAGCCGGCACTCGATCCTTGCGCGCACGCTGGAGGCCGACGCGCCGCTGGACGCCGCTGCCTTCCTCCAGGGCGTCGCGCAATCGGACAACGGCGAAGGCCTGCTGCACAACGCCTTCGGCGCACGCACGCTGGCGCTGTTCGACCGCCTGCCCGCCGCCGCGCTGGCCAGCTACCTCTCGGGCCTGCTGATCGGCGAGGAACTGCGCACACAATCGCTGCATGCGGTGCGCGAACTGGTGCTGATCGGCGCCCCCTCGCTGACGCAGCGCTATGCCCTGGCCCTGCGCGAGCGCGGCATCACGGCCCGCACGCTCGGCGACGAAGCCACCTGGGCCGGCCTGCACACCGTCGCCACCCATCACTTCGCTTCACCATGACCACGTCCGATTCCAAGTTCTCCGCCGCGATGCAGCAGCTGCCGCTGGTCGCGATCCTGCGCGGCCTCACGCCCGAGGAAGCACCCGCCATCGGCGACGCGATCGTCGGCGCCGGCTTCCGACTGCTGGAGGTACCGCTGAACTCGCCGCGTCCGCTGGAGAGCATCGCGCTGCTGCGCGCACGCTTCCCCGACGCGCTGGTGGGCGCCGGCACCGTGCTCGACGCACGGCAGGTGCGCGAGGTGCACGCGGCCGGCGGCGAGCTGATCGTCGCGCCCAACATGGACGCCGGCGTGATCGCCGAGGCCCGGTCGCTGGGCCTGGTGAGCCTGCCCGGCGTGATGACGCCCACCGAGGCCTTCGCCGCGCTGGCCGCCGGTGCGAACGGGCTCAAGCTGTTCCCGGCCGAGCTGGCTTCGCCCGCGGTCGTGAAGGCGCTGCGCGCGGTGCTGCCGCCGGAAGCGCCGCTGCTGCCCGTCGGCGGGATCACGCCCGAGGGCATGGCCGCCTGGCGCGCGGCCGGCGCGGCCGGCTTCGGCATCGGCTCCGCCCTCTACCGCCCCGGCAAGGGCGCCGAGGCCGTGCGCGAGAGCGCGCTGGCTTTCGTCGCCGCCCATGCCGGCACGCAACACACCTGAGACCGTCCCATGCTCGATACCGTCGCCCCCACCCGCAGCGCCGACGCCGACGCCGACTACGCCAGCCCCGCCGTGCGCCGGCTGCGCGAGGACCTCGCCCTGGCGCTGCGCGCCGCGGCCCACCATGGCCTGTCCGAAGGCGTGTGCAACCACTTCAGCGTGATGCTGCCAGGCCCCGGTGCGCAGGACCGCTACCTCATCAACCCGCGCGGCCTGCACTGGAGCGAGGTCGGGCCCGACGACATCGTGCTCATCGACGTGCGCGGCAACGTGCTGGCCGGGCGCCACCGCGTGGAGCCCACCGCCCTGTTCATCCACGGCGCGGTGCACCGCCTCACCGGCCATGCGGTGGTGCTGCATTGCCACATGCCCTACGCCACCGCGCTCACGCTCACCGCCGAGCGTGCGCTCGACCCCACGCTGAGCCAGAACGCGATGCGCTTCATGCACCGCATCGCGGTCGATGCCGAGTACAACGGCCTGGCGCTGGACGACGCCGAGGGCGAGCGCATTGCCCGCAGCATGTCGGGCGAGAACGCCGGCAAGGACGTGGCCTTCCTCGCCAACCACGGCGTGATCGTGGCCGGCGCCACCATCGCGCATGCCTACGACGACCTGTACTACCTGGAGCGCGCCTGCCTGCACCAGGTCATCGCGCAGAGCACCGGCCGCCCGCTGGTGCCGGTCGACGCGAAGCTGGCCGCCCACGTGGCGGCGCAGATCCAGGGCGAGCGCGAGCAGTCCGACCTGTTCTTCGAGGCCCTGCGGCGCCTGCTGCCGGCGCCGCGCTGAGGCCGCGCTTTCAGCGCGCGGCCGCGTAGGCCGGCGCGTCCGTCGACAGGCTCTTCTTGAGCTCGCGCGTGACGGCATCGGCCAGCACCTCGTGCGCGCCGGAGGCCAGCGCCGCGAAGGTCTGCTGCACCACGTCCTGCGGCGCGGTCTTGGGGCCGGGCACGCGGGCGGCCATGTCGGTGTCCATGAAAGCCACGTGCACGCTCACCACCTGCGTGCCCTGTGCGCGCAGTTCGTTGCGCAGCCCGTTGCTCAACGACCAGGCCGCCGACTTGGTGGCGCTGTAGGTCGCCGCCGCCGGCAGGCTGAGCCAGCTCAGCGCCGACAGCACGTTCACGATGGCGCCGCCGCCCTGGGCCGCCAGCACCGGCGCGAAGGCGCGGGCCGTGGCCCAGGGACCGAAGAAGTTGGTCTCGAGTTCGGCGCGCGCCGCATCCATCGCGTCCGGCGATCCGAGCAGGCTCGCACCACGCGAGATGCCGGCGTTGTTGATCAGCAGCGTGACGTCGCCGCAGGCACGCGCCGCGGCCTCGACCTGCGCCGGCTGCGTCACGTCCAGCGGCACCGGCTGCACGCCCTCGACCCCGGCCAGGCTGCCGGGATCGCGCGCCGCCGCATAGACCTTGCGCGCGCCGGCGGCCAACGCCGCCTTCGCGAACGCCAGGCCCAGGCCGCGGTTGGCGCCGGTGACGAACACGACCGAATCCTGAATCTTCATGGAATGCCTTTCACGACGAGAGGGAACAACATCAACCGCGCGCCAGCCGGCGCACCAGGCCGGCGGGCGTGCGCGGCCAGCCCGGCCGGCCGAACCATGCCCCGCCCGCGATGGCGGCCGCGATGACCAGGCCGTACACCACCAGCGCCGCGCCCTGCGCCAGGAACACCTGCACCAGTCCGCCGCCCCAGCGCAGCGCCGCCCAGCCGCCGATGGCCGCGACCGCGAGCCGCGCGATGTTGCCGAGCACGGGCCACAGCAGCCGGCCCGCCCCCTGCGAGGCGAAGTACAGCACCAGCCCCAGCCCGAAGAAGCCATAGAGCGGCCCCACCGTACGCAGGTACTGCGTGCCGGCCTCCAGCATCGCCGGGTCGTGGCCGAACAGCAGCAGCCACTGCCGAGGGAACAGCGCCGCCATGAGGCCGATCGCCTCGGTCAGAGTGAACGCGATCGCCGCGCCGGCCCAGCTCACGCGCAGCGCGCGCTCGCGCTGGCCGGCACCGATGCTCACGCCGACCATCGCCACCAGCGGCGCGCCGAGGCCGAACACCAGCGGCACCAGCAGGTACTCCAGCCGCGAGGCGGTGCCGTAGCCGGCGATGGCGCCGGGCCCGAACTGGCCGGCGAGCGCCGTCGCGATGCCGATCGAGAGATTGGTCGCCACGGTCGACACCGCGCCGAAGAGCCCGACGCGCAGGATGTCGCTGAACAGCGGCCAGCGCAGCCGCACGCTGCGCCACGCGGGCCGCAGCAGGCTGTGCCGCGAGCGCAGGTACGCGAGCAGCGCCAGAGTGCCGCCCAGGTAGTACAGCAGCAGCGCCGCCGCGCCGCCGGCGATGCCCATGCCGGGGATCGGCCCCCAGCCGAAGATCAGCAGCGGCGACAGCGGCACCAGCCCGAGCACGCCGATCACCGTCACCTTGGCCGGCACCGCCATGTTGCCGGTGCCGCGGATCACCGCCGCCAGCGCGTTGAAGAGCCACACCAGCACGGCGCCCGCGAAGACCCAGTGCGAATAGACCATCGCCGCCTCGAGCGAGGCGCCGGTGCCGCCCATGCGCGTGTACAGCCAGCGCCCGCCGATCCACAGCGCCAGCGTGAACAGCAGCCCGAAGCCGACCGCGATCACCACCGCATGCCACACCAGCGCGTCGGCCTCCTCGCGCCGCCGCGCGCCCAGCGCGCGGGCGATGCTCGACGCGATGCCGCCGCCCATGGCCCCGGCGGAGGTCATCTGCATCAGCATCACGATGGGAAACACCAGCGCCATGCCGGCCAGCGCATCGGTGCCCAGCTTGCCGACGAACCAGGTCTCGATCAGCCCGGCCGCCGCCTGCGCGACCATCACCAGCATGTTGGGTGCGGCCAGGCGCAGCAGCGTCGGCACGATCGGCGCCTCGAGCAGGCGCCGGGTACGCGGGTCCATCGCCGTCATGCTGCCACTCGTCCCGCACGCATGACCGGCGCCTCGCGGATCGGCAGGTGCACCAGCGCGGCGCCCACCGCCAGCAGGATGTCGATGTACCAGACCCAGTCGTAGCTGCCCGTGGCCTGGAACACCTGCCCGCCGAGCCAGGCGCCCAGGAAGCCGCCGACCTGGTGCGCCAGCATCACGATGCCGAACAGCATCGCCATGTTGGCCGGCCCGAAGAACTTGGCGACCAGCCCGGCCGTGGGCGGCACGGTGGACAGGAAGGTCACGCCCATCACCGCCGCGAACACCAGCATCACCGCCGGCGTCTTCGGCGCCAGCAGGAACACCAGCACCGCCACGCCGCGCGTCGCGTACAGCAGCGCCAGCAGCGACTTCATGCGCCAGCGGCCCACGGCCCAGCCCATGGCCAGGCTGCCGACGATGTTGAACAGGCCGATCATCGCCAGCGACCAGGCGCCGATCTGCGGGCTCAGGCCGCAGGCCTCGACCACGCCGGGCAGGTGCGTGGCGAGAAAGGCGACGTGGAAGCCGCAGACGAAGAAGCCGGCGCTGAGCATGCGGTAGCTCGGGTTCGCGAGCGCCTGGCGCACCGCCTCGCCCACGCCGAGCGGGCGGGCACCGCTGGCCGCGGCCGATTCCGCGGCCAGCGCGCGGGCGTTGCCCTTGAGCACGAAGGCGGCCGGCAGCGCCAGCAGCACCAGCACGCCCAGCCACTGCATCGCCGCCGCCCAGCCGACGCCGGCCATCAGCACCGCCGCGATCGGCGCCATCGCGAACTGGCCGAAGGAGCCGCCCGCGTTGACGATGCCGCTGGCCAGCCCGCGCCGCGCGGGCGGCACCAGGCGCGTGGTCGCGGCCATCAGCACCGACGGCCCGGCCATGCCGGCGCCGCCGGCGGCCAGCACGCCGATGGCGAAGATCAGGCCCGCGGTGCTCGTCATGAAAGGCGTGAGGATGGTGCCCAGCGCCACCAGCAGCACGCCGACCAGGATCACGCGGCCGGTGCCGATGCGGTCCGCGATGCCGCCGGCAAAAGGCTGCGTGAGCCCCCACCAGAGCTGGCCGAAGGCGAAGGCCAGGCTGATGCTGCCGATGCCCAGGCCGGTCGAGGTGTTGAGCGAAGAGAGGAACAGCCCCATGGTCTGACGCACGCCCATCGTGAGGGCGAACACGCCGGCCGCGGCCAGCAGCACCAGCCAGAGCGCATGGCGCGGCCACGCGGCGGAAGACTTCGGCTCAGGCATCGACGTCGCCCTCGGCCGCCTCGTCCTCCATCTCGCCCTGCAGCAGCGCCAGGCTCTCGTCGAGCAGCGCATGCAGCGCATGCACGCGCTCCAGGCCCAGGATGGCGTTCAGCCGCTCCTGCGCGACGCGCCAGCAGCGCTGGGCCTCGGTGCGCTTGGCGCGCCCGGCCTCGGTGATCGCGACCAGGTGGCTGCGCGCGTCCGTCCCCTCTTCCTGCACCAGCCAGCCGGCGGCCATCATCGGCCGCAGGTTGCGCGTGAGCGTGGAAGCGTCGATGCCCATCGCCCGCGCCAGGTCCACCGGCCGCAGCGGCCCCAGGTGCAGCACGTGCGAGAGCAGCGAGTACTGCGTGGTCTTGAGCCCGCTCCTGGCGAGCTCGGCGTCGTACAGGCGCGCCACCTGCCGCATCAGCCGGCGCAGGCGGAAGTTGGTGCAGCCTTTGGGCAGGGCAACGGTGTTCATGCAAATGATTGTAGCTACAATCATTGCATATGCAACTCAAGGAACGCATGCGATGACCCGAGCCAACCTTCTCGAAACCTGGATCGCCGAAGAAACCGAGGTCGCCCGCCGCCTCGATGCAGGCCCGGGCCCCGGCCTCGCGCGGCCCGAACAGGTCGCCGGCAAGACCGGCCTGGAAACCCTGCACGTGATGCTGCAGGGCGAGATTCCCTACGCCGCGATCGCCAAGACGCTGGACTTCACCATCATCGAGGTCGAGGCCGGCCGCGCCGTGTTCCAGGGCACGCCGCTGGCGCGGCACCTGAACCCGCTGGGCACGATCCACGGCGGCTGGGTGGCCACCCTGCTCGACTCGGCCCTGGGCTGCGCGGTGCACACCCTGATGCCGCCGGGCCGCAGCTACACCACGGCCGAGCTGGGCGTGAACTACGTCAAGGCCGTCACGCCCAAGGTGCAGCGCGTGCGCGCCGAAGGCCGCGTCATCCACTGCGGGCGCCAGCTCGCCACCGCCGAGGCCCGCCTGGTCGGCCCCGACGGCACGCTGTACGCGCACGCCACCACCACCTGCCTGGTGTTCGAACTGCGCGGCTGACCTTGCGCCGCTTGCGTGAACAGGCCCCGCCCCAGGAATCGCGTTGATAATTGTTCGTATCGCTACTTTCAGTGGCGTTACGATTCTTTGTCGACCGATCCGGAGGAAATGATGACCCGACGCACCCTGCGCACGCTTGCCTGCGCCGCCACCCTGGTTGCAGCCGCGCTGCCCGCCGCCCATGCCCAGGGCGAAGTCACGCTCTACACCACGCGCGAGCCGGGCCTGATCCAGCCGCTGCTGTCGGCCTTCAGCGCCCAGACCGGCACCAGGGTCAACACGGTGTTCGTCAAGGACGGCCTGCTCGAGCGCGTGAAGGCCGAAGGCGAGCGTTCGCCGGCCGACGTGCTGATGACGGTGGACGTGGGCAACCTGCTCGACCTGGTCGAAGGCGGCGTGACGCAGCCGGTGAAGTCGGCCGCGCTCGAATCGGCCATCCCGGCCAACCTGCGCGGCGCCGACGGCCAGTGGTTCACCCTCTCGATGCGTGCGCGCGTGCTCTACGCCGAGAAGGACCTGAAGCTGACCTCCTTCCGCTACGAGGACCTGGCCGATCCCAAGTGGAAGGGCAAGGTCTGCATCCGCGCCGGCCAGCATCCCTACAACACCGCGATGGTCGCCGCGCTGATCGCGCACGACGGCGAAGCCAAGACCGAGCAGTGGCTGCGCGGCGTCAAGGCCAACCTGGCGCGCAAGGCCACCGGCGGCGACCGCGACGTGGCGCGCGACATCCTGGGCGGCATCTGTGACATCGGCATCGCCAACACCTACTACGTCGGCCACATGAAGGGTGCCAAGGAAGGCACCGACGCGCGCAAGTGGGGCGACGCCATCAAGGTGATCAAGCCCACCTTCGCCAACGAGAAGAGCGGCGGCACGCACGTCAACATCAGCGGCGCCTCGGTCGCCAGGAACGCGCCCAACAAGGACAACGCGGTCAAGCTGCTCGAGTTCCTGGTGTCCGAGCCGGCGCAGGTGCTGTACGCCCAGGCCAACTACGAGCACCCGGTGCGCAAGGGCGTGGCGCTCGACCCGATCGTCGCCAGGAGCATCGGCGAGCTGAAGATCGATCCGCTGCCGCTCACCGAGATCGCCAGGCACCGCAAGCAGGCCAGCGCGCTGGTCGACAAGGTCGGCTTCGATCAGTGACCCTGGAAACGGCAGTTGGATGCGCCCGCCAATGCCGCGATCGGCGAGCCAGGCAAGGCGTGACGACGCCGCGGGCGCGTGCCCGCAAGGAGGAGCGGCGAGCGCGGTGCTGGCGGGTGCATAGTGCCGTTCACCACATCGGGGAGCGCCATCGAAACCGCCAGCGCCAGCATCGATGCGGCCCGTGAGACGATGACCGAGCGGTCAACTGCGGTTTCCAGGGTCTGGTTGCGCCCGCGCGCCGGGCTGCATGCAGCCGGGCCCGCCTGGCGCCTGGCCTCGCTCGCGATCGCCCTGGGCGTGCTGGCGCCGGCCGCGGCCCTGCTGTGGCTGGCGCTGGACGCCGACTTCTCGCACTGGCTGCACCTCGCGCGGCACGTGCTGCCGCAGGCCGCGCTGAACACCGCCCTGCTGCTGACCGGCGTCGGTGCGCTGGTGCTGGTGATCGGCACCGGCTGCGCCTGGCTGGTCACCACCTGCGACTTTCCCGGCCGCCGCGTGCTGCACTGGGCGCTGCTGCTGCCGCTGGCGATGCCGACCTACATCGTCGCCTTCGCCTACCTCGACCTGCTGCACCCCATCGGCCCGGTGCAGGGCGCGATCCGCTGGCTGCTGGGCTACGACAGCCCGCGGCAGTTCCGCCTGCCCGACCTGCGCTCGATGGGCGGCGCGGTGTTCGTGCTCGGCGTGGTGCTCTACCCCTACGTCTACATGACCGCGCGCGCCATGTTCATGACGCAGCCCGCGCACCTGATGGAGGCCGCGCGCTCCCTCGGCGAAAGCCGCTGGGGCGCCTTTCGCCGCGTGGCGCTGCCGCTGGCCCGCCCGGCCCTCGCGGTGGGCCTGAGCCTGGCGCTGCTGGAAACGCTCAACGACATCGGCGCCTCGGAGTTCCTGGGCGTCAACACGCTCACGGTGGCGGTCTACACCACCTGGATCACGCGCTCCGACCTGGCCGGCGCGGCGCAGATCGCCTGCGCCATGCTCTTCGTCGTCGTCGCGCTGGTGCTGCTCGAGCGCCACGGCCGACGCCACCAGCGCTACGGCTCGGCGCAGCGCATGCGCGCGGTGCAGCCGCGCCGCCTGCACGGCGCCACGGCCTGGGGCGCGACGGCGCTGGCGACGCTGCCGGTGCTCATCGGCTTCGTGGCCCCCGCGCTCTACCTGCTGTGGGAAACCTTCAAGCGCCTGCAGCAGGGCCACGGCCTCTCGCAGGGGCTGATCGCCAGCCTGGGCAACACGCTGGCGCTGGCGCTCGGCGTCACCGTGATGGCGGTGGTCGCCGGGCTGATCGTCGCCTGGACCACGCGCAGCGCCGGCTCCACCCGCAACCGCGCGCGCTGGCAGGCACGCGCCGCCACACTCGGCTACGCGGTGCCCGGCACCGTGCTGGCCATCGGCCTGCTGTCGCCGGCGCTGGCCGTCGACGCAGGCCTGGCCAGCCTGCTGGGCCTGGCCGGCCTGCCGCTCATGAGCCTGGGCGTGGTGCTCGCCGTCGCCTGCACGATCCGCTTCCTGGCGATGCCGGTCGGCGGCATCGAGGCCGGTCTGTCGCGCATTCCGCCTGCGCTCGAACAGGCCTCGCGCCTGCTCGGCGAGACGGCGCAGGGCACCCTGCGCCGCGTGCACCTGCCGCTGCTGCGCCCGGCCATCGCGGCCAGCGCGCTGCTGGTCTTCGTCGACGCGATGAAGGAACTGCCCGCCACGCTGCTGCTGCGGCCGGCGAACTTCGACACGCTCGCCACCTGGCTGTACGCCGAAGCGGCACGCGGCACCTACGAGGAGGGCGCCATCGCGGCGCTGGGCATCGTGGTGGCCGGCCTGCTGCCGGTCGTGCTGCTGGCCCGCAGCCAGCTGCACACGCCCGTGGCCCCCGACACCCCCGCGCTGCCATGACCGCCGCCCTGCACATCGAAGACCTCCGCCTCGCCTACGACGGCGCGCGCGGCCTGCACGTCGTCGTCGACGGCTTCAACCTGCACCTGGAGGCCGGCCGCATCGGCTGCCTGCTCGGCCCCTCTGGCTGCGGCAAGACCACGGTGCTGCGCGCCATCGCCGGCTTCGAGCCGGCGCGCGCCGGCCGCATCCGCCTGGGCGAGGTGCTGCTGTCCAGCCCCGACGTGCACCTGCCGCCCGAGCGCCGCCGGGTCGGGATGATGTTCCAGGAGTACGCACTCTTTCCGCACCTGAACGCGGCGCAGAACGTCGGCTTCGGCCTGCGGCACCTGCAGCGCGCGGCGCGCAGCGCACGCGTGGCCGAGATGCTCGCGCTGGTGGGCCTGGCCGACGCCCGCGCGCGCTACCCGCACGAGCTTTCCGGCGGCCAGCAGCAGCGCATCGCCCTGGCCCGCGCGCTCGCGCCCTCGCCCGCCCTGCTGCTGCTGGACGAGCCCTTCTCCAACCTGGACGGCCGCACCCGCGAGCGCCTGACGGTGGAAGTGCGCGACATCCTGCGGCGCGCCGGCCAGACCGCCATGCTCGTCACCCACAACGAGGCCGAGGCGCAGACCATGGCCGACCACGTCGGCGTCATGCACGACGGCCGGCTGACACGCTGGAGCGAGCCGCTCGGGCATTGACCCGGGCGGATAATTCCGCCCATGCGACTCCTCCACACGATGCTGCGCGTCGGCGACCTCCAGCGGTCGATCGACTTCTACACCCAGGTGCTCGGCATGACGCTGCTGCGCACCTCCGAGAACCCCGAGTACAAGTACAGCCTGGCCTTCGTCGGCTACGGCAACGGCAACCCCGAACAGGCCGAGATCGAGCTCACCTACAACTGGGGCACCGACAGCTACGAGATGGGCACCGCCTACGGCCACATCGCGCTGGGCGTGCCCGACGCCTACGCCGCCTGCGAGAAGATCAAGGCGGCCGGCGGCAACGTCACGCGAGAGGCCGGGCCCGTGAAGGGCGGCACCACCGTGATCGCCTTCGTGACGGATCCGGACGGCTACAAGATCGAGCTGATCCAGCGCGACGAGAACGCCGCCGGCGGCGGGCTGCGCTGAGGCCTACGCTTTCGCGTCCAGCACGAGCTGCGTCTGCGTCACGACCGCGCAGAGCCGGCCGTCCGCATTGAGCACGCGGGTCTGCCACACCATCGTCGTGCGGCCGCGATGCAGCGCCACGCTCTCGCCGCGCACCGTGGTCCCCACCTTCGCGCCGGCAATGAACTTGGTGCTCGAGTCGGTGGTGGTGGTGAACTTGCCGGGCGGCAGGTTGACCACCGTGCCGACGGCGCCCAGCGTGTCGGCGAAAGCCATGTAGGCGCCACCGTGCATGATGCCGCCGCTGGTGCACAGGTCCGGCCGCACTTGCAGTTCCGCGACCACCCGTTCCGGCGACGTTTCCAGCAGCCGTACGCCCATGAGGCCGGGGAACAGCGCATCGATGCGCTTCTGGATGTCGGCAAGCTCCGGCATCGACCGGCCTCCTTTCAGCACTTCAGTTATCCATTGCGCTGCGCGCCACCCGCGCCGCATGAAATCGTGTGCACATTCGCAGGCCCGGTGCCCTCCCAGAGAGAGAGGGAGCAAGACCACCCCGAACACTCAAGGGCCGGCGCAGCCAGGCCCGTTCGCAGGCGCCCGCGGAGCTGGCTCCGCCAGGCCGCTGGGTGCGCCCCCTTGAGGGGGTGCAGAGCCACACGCAGTGGGCGAGGCTGGGGGTGGGCTTCATCTCAGCACTTCAGCGCATCCGCCAGCGCCCCGATGTCGCGCACGTGCAGCGTGTTGTCCGGCTTCGGCGACACGTCCTTGGGCCTGCCCGCGCCGAACTCCAGCGGCCGCTCGATGTAGGCCGTGCGCAGGCCGCACACCCGCGCGGCGGCCAGGTCGTCGTGGTGGGCGGCGGCCAGCATGACCTGGCTGGGCGCCACGTCGAACACCGCGGCCACGCCGAGGTAGGTGCGCGGGTCAGGCTTGTAGGCCTTGAAGACTTCGGCCGAGAGCACGCAGTCCCAGGGCAGGCCGGCGCGCTTGGCCATCTCGGTGAGCAGGCCGATGTTGCCGTTGGACAGCGTGCAGATGGTGTATTTCGTCTTCAGCCGCGCCAGGCCCGCCACGCTGTCGGGCCAGGGCGGCAGGCGGTGCCAGGCCTTGTTGAGATCGCGCTTTCGCGCCGGGTCGAGGTCGGTGATGCCGAAGTCGTGCAGCACCTCGTCGAGAATGCCCAGGTGCAGCTCGTCCAGCAGCGTGAAGCCGCCCTCGCCCGCGGCGATGCGCTCCATCACGCGGCGCATCGCGGGCTGGTAGCCGGCGCGCCAGGCCAGCGCGAAGGCGCCGCCGTCGGTGCCGGGCAGCGCGCGCTCGACCTCGGCGGCGATGCCGCCGTGCCAGTCGACCACGGTGCCGAAGATGTCGAAGGCGATGACCTTGAGGTCGTCCAGATCGGGCGTCGTCATGCGTGTCGCTCCCCCGGAAACGCTCAGCGCGGCAGCTGGCTCGCCTCGCGGGCCAGGCGCTCGATGCGCGACCAGTCGCCCGCGGCGATGGCATCGGTCGGCACGATCCACGAGCCGCCCACGCAGGCCACGTTCGACAGCGCCAGGAACTCGGCGGCGTTGCCCGCATGGATGCCGCCGGTGGGACAGAACTTCACGTCGCCGAAGGGGCCCTGCCAGGCCTTGAGCATGGCCAGGCCGCCGGCCTGCACGGCCGGAAAGAACTTCAGTTCGGTGAAGCCGTCTTCCTGCGCGAGCATCACTTCGCTGCCCGTCGCCACGCCGGGCAGGAGCGGCAGCCCCAGGTCGTGGCAGGCCTTGCCGACGGCGCGCGTGTAGCCCGGGCTCACGCCGAACTTCGCGCCGGCGAGGGCCGAGGCCTGTGCGTCGGCCGCGCTGCGGATGGTGCCCGCGCCGGCCACCGCCTCGGGCACGTCCTTGGCGATGGCCTCGATGCATTCCAGCGCCTCGCGCGTGCGCAGCGTCACTTCGAGCATGCGGATGCCGCCGGCCACCAAGGCGCGCGCCAGGGGCACCGCATCCTTGACGTCGTGCAGCACGATCACCGGGATGACCGGCGCGTCGCGCATGACGTCCAGCGCCGTGAGCTTGTCTTTCATTTCAGCACTCCACTAACAAGAACAAAAACACCAGGTGCGCGCCGCCCTGGGGGGGAAGCCTGCTCACAACCATGTGCAGGCGCCCTCCTCGGCCGTCAACGCATTGCGGCGCATGCCGGCGAACAGCTCGCGGCCCAGGCCGTGGCCGTCGGCGATGCGCTGCGCCTCGGGCATGGTCACGGTTTCGCGCGCCGCCCATTCGTCGTCCGGCACCCGCACGGCGAGCGTGCCTTCCACCGCGTCGAGCCGGATCAGGTCGCCGTCGCGCACCTTGGCCAGCGGCCCGCCGGCCGCCGCCTCGGGCGAGACGTGGATCGCCGCGGGCACCTTGCCCGATGCGCCGCTCATGCGCCCGTCGGTGACCAGCGCGACGCGAAAGCCCTTGCCCTGCAGCACCGACAGCGGCGGCGTGAGCTTGTGCAGCTCGGGCATGCCGTTGGCCTGCGGGCCCTGCCAGCGCACCACGCAGATCACGTCGCGCTCCAGCTCGCCGGCGGCGAAGGCCTTCTGCAGCTCGCCCTGCGAGTCGAAGACGCGCGCAGGCGCCTCGATCACGTGGCGGTCGTCGGGCACGGAGGAGACCTTGATCACGCTGCGCCCCAGGTTGCCCTGCAGCAGCTTCAGCCCGCCGGTGGCGCTGAAGGGATCGGACACCGGGCGCGCGACCGCGTCGTTCTTCGTCGGCGCGGCCGGATGCCAGCGCAGCACGCCCTCGGCCGAGGCCTCGCCCGCGAGCGCGGGAATGGAAGCGTACTCGCGCAGGCCGCCGGCGCGCACGGTGGCGACGTCGGCATGCATCAGGCCGGCGTCCAGCAGCTCGCCGATCACGAAGCCCGGTCCGCCGGCGCTCTGGAATTCGTTCACGTCGGCGCTGCCGTTCGGGTACACGCGGGTGAGCAGCGGCACCACGTCCGACAGCTCGGAGAAATCGTCCCAGTCGATGAGGATGCCGGCCGCGCGCGCCACCGCCACCCAGTGGATCAGGTGGTTGGTCGAGCCGCCCGTGGCGAGCAGCGCGGCCATCGCGTTGACGATGCAGCGCTCGTCCACCATCTCGCCGATCGGTGGCACCGCGTATCGAGCCCCCACGCTCGGCACTGCGTGTCCTCGCTGCCCCCCGAGGGGGCGCTCGCTTGCTTGGGGCGGCCCGGCGCTGCGCTCGGGCGCGCCCGGATTTTGCGGCGTGCCGCATCCCAGCACCGTGCGCACCGCCTCGCGCGTGAGCGCCTCGCGCAGCGCATCGCCGGGCTGGATGAAGGCAGTGCCGGGCACGTGCAGCCCCATCGCCTCCAGCAGCATCTGGTTGCTGTTGGCGGTGCCGTAGAAGGTGCAGGTGCCGGGCGCGTGGTAGGCCTTCATCTCGGCCTCCAGCAGGCCCTGGCGGCCCACCAGGCCCTGCGCTGCCTGCTCGCGCACCTTGGCCTTGGCGCTGTTGGACAGGCCCGAGGGCATCGGCCCCGCGGGCACCAGCACCATCGGCAGGTGGCCGAAGTGCAGCGCGCCGATCAGCAGGCCCGGCACGATCTTGTCGCACACGCCCAGCAGCAGCGCGGCGTCGAACATGTCGTGCGTGAGCGCCACCGCGGTGCCCATGGCGATCACGTCGCGGCTGAACAGGCTCAGCTCCATGCCGGGCGTGCCCTGGGTGACGCCGTCGCACATGGCCGGCACGCCGCCGGCCACCTGCGCGGTGGCGCCCAGGCGCCGCGCCTCGTGCTTGATGATGTCCGGGTAGCCCTGGTACGGCGCGTGGGCCGAGAGCATGTCGTTGTAGGCGGTGACGACGCCGATGTTGGGCGCGCGCTCGGCCACCACCTTGAGCTTGTCGTTGGCCGGGATGCCGGCCACCGCGTGGGCCACGTTGGCGCAGCCCATGCGGTCGGAGCCGCGGTCGCGCGCTCGGATCTCGGCCAGGCGCTTCAGGTAGGCCTCGCGCGGGGCGCGGCTGCGCTCGCGGATGCGTTCGGTGACGTCGCGGACGGTGGGATGTGTGCTCATGGGGGATGTGGTCGTTCTGCCGGCGTGCCGCGAGGCTTCTCGCGGCGCCTCTGCCGGAAGGCTCATGGTACCAAGGCCCCACGAAAAAAGCCCGGCTCGGCCGGGCTGATGCCGATACGCAATTGCGGCAATTGCGCGCGGGCGCGTACCGTCAGTCGACCAGCGTGACCTCGACCCGGCGCGCCTGCGCGTCGCTGCCGGTGCCGGTGGTCACGGCGGGCTTGCGCAGTTCGATCCGATCGGCCGGCACGTCCAGCCCGACCAGCACGTCGCGCACCATTTCGGCGCGCTGGCGGGCCAGCGCCTCGTTGACGGCGGCGTCGCCCGTCGCATCGTGGAAACCCGAGATCATGGCCCGGCGGCCGCCCTCCACGCCCTGGATCACCGCAGCCAGCGCCTGCGCGGCGCCGGGGGCGAGATCGGCGCTGCCGGTGGCGAAATAGAAGCTCACCACCCCGTCGCCGACCTGGATGCTGGCGCCGTCCGGGATCACGACCGCGACCGTCTCGGTGACCACCGCCACCGTCGTGGCGGGCGCGACCGCCGCGGCGGTCGGCACGCGGGCGATGCCGAACTTGTAGACCGCCCCGCCGACGACGGCGAGCACCACCAGCGCGATCAGCGCAAAAAGAAAGCCCAGGGCAAAGCGCTCCTGGCTGTCGTCATCGCGACCGGACATCGGATGGTCTCCAAAGGAAAGGGAACGGTAAATAATCGGTTCGTGAACCATGACCGCGAGATTGTAGGTGCCGGGCCGGAGCCGCCCGCCGGCGACCCCCTGCCCCCGCCGCTGCGCGACCCCCAGCCGCTGCTGGAACGCACGATCGCCGAATGGGGCGGCCACGAGGACCTGTGGGTCTTCGGCTACGGCTCGCTGATCTGGCGGCCGGAATTCGACTACGCCGAGCGCCGGCCGGCGAAGGTGCACGGCTGGCACCGGGCGCTGAAGATGTGGAGCCGCGTCAACCGCGGCAGCGTGCAGAACCCCGGGCTGGTCTTCGGCCTGCTGTCGGGCGGCAGTTGCCAGGGCGTGGCCTTTCGCGTGCCCGCCGCCGACGTGCTCGAGACGATGGGCCGGCTGTGGCTGCGCGAGATGCCCACCGGCGTGTACGACCCGCGCTGGCTCGAATGCATCACGCCCGGCGGCCGGGTGCGCGCGCTGGCCTTCACGCTGTCGCGGCGCAGCCCCAACTTCACCGGCGAGCTGACCGAGGCGCGCTACCGCGAGATCTTCGCCAGCGCCGTCGGGCGCTACGGCAGCTCGCTCGAGTACGCGCGCCAGACGCTGCAGGAACTGCAGCGCCACGCGATCCACGATGCGGCCCTGGCCCGCCTGCTGCGCTTCGCGCAGGACGAACTGTCGGCCCCGTCCGATAGCGGCGTGCCGCAGACTCCGCTAAACCCGTTTCCATCCCAACCCGAACCTTGAACGGATCCTCATGAACAGACTTCGCTTCGCCGCCCCCCTGCTGGCCGTTTCGGCCACCGTCCTGCTCAGCGCCTGCGCCGGCATGGGCTACGGCAAGCCGCGCGCCACCGCCGCGCTGGCGCCGACCGCCGCCATCTCGCCCAACCCGACCCGCGGCAGCGTGACCTTCACCGCCCTGGACCACGGCGTGCGGGTGGCCGGCGAGGTGCGCGGCTTCGCACCCGGCAGCGAGCACGGCTTCCATATCCATGAAAAGGGCGACTGCGGCGACAACGCCATGGCCTCGGGCGGCCACTTCAATCCGGCCGGCGGCATCCACGGCAAGTTCGGCGCGCCGGGCAGCCACGCCGGCGAACTGCCGAGCCTGGTGGCCGACGCCAGCGGCGTGGCGCGCTTCAGCGTCGACGTCCATAGCATCTCGCTGACCGACGGCGCGCCCAACAACGTGATCGGCCGCGCGCTGGTGGTGCACCGCGATCCGGACGACTTCACCACCCAGCCGGCCGGCAACTCGGGGCCGCGCACGGCCTGCGCGGTGATCACGCGCAACTGACGCGGCGGCTGCGGCCTATCTCAGGTAGTCGCGCAGCCAGGCGGCGCATTCGCTCGCGCGCTGGCCGGGCCAGCGCACGCTGACGGTGGTGTCGCCGCGCCGGACCTCGACGTGGATGGTGTCCGGGGCATCGCCGGCGGTGCCGGTGCCGGTCGAGCCGAACAGGCGTCCCCACCAGCCGTTGCCGCGCACCTCGCTCGCCACGGGCTCAGGCGCAGGAGCCTGCACCACGGCTGCCGGCGCGGGGCCGGCGGGCGCAGCGGCGATGGAAGCCGGCGCGGGAGCCGCTGCCTCGCGCACCGCGACGGGCACTGCCGTCGGCACGGCGCCGCCATCGATGCGGGCCTTCAGGTTGTCGCCGAACTCCTCCCACATCCGGTCTGCCTTGGTCTTCATCACGCTCAGGCCGAAGGTGCCCAGGCGGCCCAGGATGTCGACGTTGACCTTGATGCGCAGCTCGGTGCCGCCCTCGGGCGTGGGCGTGAGGAAGACCTCGCTGCACTGCTTGAGAGAGCTGGCCACCGAGGCGTCCTCGCCCGTGCCTTCGGCGCGCAGGTACTCGGGTGCGCGCTGCGCCACGATGGTGGTGCGCAGCTTGAACTTGGCACTGATGAAGGCGATCTTCTGGTGCATCACCGCCACGTATTCCGTGGGGCTGACGACCTCGATGGACTTCATGCCCGGCACGGCGCCACCCATCACCTGCGGGTCCAGCAGCAGCGCCCACACCTGCTCGCGCGGGGCCGATACGGTCAGGGTCTTCTCAATTTCCATGGTTCATGTCCTTCGCGGCATGGAGCACCGACTCCACGATCTGCGTGTAGCCCGTGCAGCGGCACAGGTTGCCCGAGAGGCCGTGACGCACCGCGTCGCAGCCGGGGCGGGGGTTGTTCTTCAGGAGGTCGCACGAGGCCATGATGAAACCCGGCGTGCAGTAGCCGCACTGCAGGCCGCCGCACTGCATGAAGCTCTTCTGCAGCGGATGCAGCTCATCGCCCTGCGCAAGGCCTTCGATGGTGGTGATCCCGCGGCCGCTCACCTGCACGGCCAGCATCAGACAGGACTTGACCACCTCGCCGTCCAGCAGCACCGAGCAGGCGCCGCAGATGCCGGTCTCGCAGCCGCGCTTGGTGCCGGTCAGGTGCAGGTCGTCGCGCAGGAAGTCCGACAGCAGCCGGCGCGCGGGCACCTCGGCGCTGTGCGCCTCGCCGTTGACGGTGCATTCGATGCGATGCGTGCTCATGCTGTCACTCCTTCGTCGATGGACAGGCCGAACAGTTCGGCCACCGTGCGGCGCGCGACCGCGCGCACCATGTCGCGGCGGAAGCCGGCGCTGCCGCGGCTGTCCGACACGGGCTCGATGTCCTCGGCCACGATGGCCGCCGCCTCGGCGGCGATCTCGGGCGTGACCGTGCGGCCTTCCAGGAAGGCCTCGGCGCGCCGCAGCCGCGTGGGGATGGGGGTCGAGGCGCCGACGGCGATGCGTGCCTGGCGGCACAGCGCGCCCTCATGCCGCGCCACGAGGGCGACGCTGGCCAGCGGCCGGTGCTCCGCCGCGGTGCGCAGGAAGCGCGAGTACACCCCGCCGGTGCCGGCCGCCAGCGGCGGCACGCGGATCTCGAGCACGATCTCGTCGGGCTCCAGCGCCGTCACGTAGTAGTCGACCAGGAACGCCTCGATCGAGAGCACGCGCTCGCCGCGCGCGCTGCCCAGCACCACCTGCGCATCCAGCGCCATCAGGCAGCCCGGCGGATCGGTGGACGGGTCGGCATAGCAGAGGTTGCCGCCGATCGTGCCCTGGTTGCGCACCTGCGGGTTGGCCACGCGCGAAGCCATGCTGGCGAGCACCGGCACGTGCTGCTGCACCAGGGGCGAGCGCGCCACGTCCGCGTGCCGCGCCAGCGCGCCGATGCGCAGGCCCTGCCGCGCATCGAAGTCGATCCCGCGCAGGCGCTCCAGCTTCGCCACCGAGACCAGGTGCGTGGGCGTGAGCATGCGCTGGCGCATGCCCAGCATCAGGGCGGTGCCGCCGGCGATGACGCGCACATCGTCGCCGAGATCGGCCAGCATGCGGCTGGCCTCGTCGATGGAGGCGGGCTCCAGGTAGTCGAACTCATGCATGGCTGGCCTCCTGCGCGTCGCGCCGGGCCCGCAGCGCGGCCAGCACCTTCTCGGGCGTGATGGGCAGCTCGCAGATGCGCACGCCCACCGCCTCGTACACGGCATTGGCGATCGCCGGTGCGCCGGGCAGGATGGCGGTCTCGCTCGCACCCTTGGCGCCATAGGGGCCGTTGGGGTCGTTCGACTCGACGAAGCCGCCGCGCAGCATCGGCACCGCGTCGGCCGTGGCCATGGTGTAGTCGGCGAAGTTGCCGTTCATCAGGCGGCCGCCCTCGAACTGCAGATGCTCGTACAGCGCCCAGCCGAAGGCCTGCACCGTCGCGCCGTTGGTCTGGCCATGCACCGCGATGGGGTTGAGGGCCTTGCCGCAGTCGTCGGCCACGTAGCTGTCCAGCACCGTCACCTGGCCGGTCTCGGTGTCGACCTCCACTTCCACCGCCTGCGCGGCGTAGGAATAGGCCGCGGCGATGTTGCCGTAGAGCTTGTCGTCGTGCATGACGGTCTTGGGGTCCCAGCGGCCCTCGACCTGGATGCCGCCGCCGCCATGGCGCCAGACCGCCTGGCGCGCCAGCTCGGCCAGCGTGGCGCGCTGTTCGGGTTGCGCGTCCACGTAGACCGCGCCACCGCCGATGGCCAGCGCCTCGGGTTCCACGTTCCAGCGCGGCGCCGCCAGCGCGAACAGCGCGTCGCGCGCCTTGCGCGCGGCCACGATGGCGGCATTGCCGGCCGACATGGTCACGCGCGAGGCCAGCGACCCCACCGCCACCGGCGCGGTGTCGGTGTCCGGCGGCACCACGTACACGTCGGCCAGCGGCAGCGCCAGCTCGTGCGCCACGATCTGGCTGAGCATGGTGGCCGCGCCCTGCCCCATGTCGCACTCGCCGCTGAGGATGAACACGCGCCCGTCCTCGTTGACCTTGAGCACCACGGTGGAGCCGTCCCAGTTGCCGATGGTGCGGTTGCCGCTGACGTGCATGGCGGCGGCCATGCCCACGCCGCGGCGCTTCACGCCAGTGCCCTTGCCCGCCTGGCGCTTCGCCGCCCAGCCGATGGCCTCGGTCGCCTGGTCGATGCATTCCACCAGTCCGGTGCTGCCGATGTGCCAGCCGTGCACCGACGTGTCGCCGGCCTGGAGCGCGTTGCGCTTGTGCACCTGCGCCGGGTCCAGGCCCAGCGTCCCGGCCATGGTGTGGATGTGGCTGTTGAGCGCGAACTGCATCTGCGTGCCGCCGAAGCCCCGGAAGGCGCCGCGCGGCGGGTTGTTGGTGTAGTACAGCGTCGCGTGCGAGCGCACGTTGGGGTTGCGGTGCATGTTGTCGCTGCGCATGGCGCTCACGTGCATCACGTCGCCGGCCAGGCCCGCATAGGCGCCGCACTCGGCCACGATGCGCACGTCCTTGGCCACGATCAGGCCCTCGCGGTCCATGCCCAGCTTGAGCGTGATGCGCTCGGGCACGCTGGCGCAGCAGGCCTGGAAGTCCTCCAGCCGGTTGTTGACCAGGCGCACCGGGCGCCTCGTCTTCAATGCGAGCAGGCCGGCGACGAGCTGGTTGTCGTCCTCGACGATCTTGCCGCCGAAGCCGCCGCCGGTGGTGGCCTGCACCACCCGCACGCGCGAGACGAGCAGGCCCAGCGTCATCGCCACCTGCATGCGCACCAGGTTCACGGCCTGGGTGGAGGTCCACAGCACCAGGCGGCCGTCCGGGTCCAGCGCGGCCACGGTGGCCATCGGCTCCATGTAGCCCGGGTACTGCGAGTGGGTGCTGTAGGTCTGTTCGTGGATCAGGTGGGCCGAGGCGAAGCCGGCCTCCACGTCGCCGCGCTCGAAGCGGATCTCGTGCGCCACGTTGTTGCGGTCCGGGTGCACGCCGGGGGCGTCCTCGTCCATCGCCTCGTCGGTGTTCAGGATGGCCGGCAATTCCTCGTATTCGACCTGGATCAGGTCCAGTGCGTCGCGCGCGATCTCGTCGGAGACGGCGGCCACGGCGGCCACTTCCTCGCCGCAGAAGCGCACCACCTCCCTGGCCAGCACGGCGCGCTCCTTGTGGTGCACGCCCCAGAGCGTGGCCGGTGCATCGGCGCCGGTCAGCACCGCCTTGACGCCCGGCAGCGAACGCGCCGCCGAAGTGTCGATCGAGACGATGCGTGCATGCGGGTACGGGCTGCGCAGCACCTTGCCGTGCAGCATGCCGGCCACCTTGAGGTCGCCGGCGTACATCGCGCGGCCCATCACCTTGGCCCGCGCCGTCACCTGGGGCGTCTCCACGCCCAGCGGGGAAGGGCCGGACAGGGCAGGTTGTCGGATGGGATGTTTCATCTGAGGCCTTTCATTTGCGTCATCCCCCCTCTCAGGGCCAGCGAAGCGAAGCCCATTCGGGAAACCCCGCGGAACCGGCTCCGCCGGGCCGCTGGGGTTGCCCCCTCGAGGGGCTGAGGGCCGCGGCTCCAAGCCTGCCTGCGCAGGCTTGGACGGCCCGAAGAGCAGCCGCCGCTGGCGGCCGCCCGGAGGCGGCTACACGAAGTGAGCAAGCAACGGGGGTGGGCCTATTCAGCGCTGATGCCCAGCTCACGGATCGCCTTGCCCATCACCGCGTACTCGCGCGTGTTGATCTCGCCCAGCACGGCCGGCGTGCCGCCGGCGGGCAGCGCGCCGAAAGTCGCCAGTTTCTCGACCACCTCCTGTTCCTCGACGATGGCATTGAGATGCTCGTTGAGCAGCTTGACCACCGGCGCCGGCGTGCCCTTGGGCGCGAAGAAGCCGTTCCAGGCACCGACCACCACGTCCTTGTAGCCCAGCTCGACCAGCGCCGGCACATTCGGCGCAAGCTTCGAGCGCTGCGCATCGCCGATGGCCAGCGGGATCAGCTTGCCGGTGGCCAGGTATTGCCGCACCGCACCGAAGGTCACCCAGGCCGTGTCCACGTGGCCCGCGACCACGTCGGTCACGGACGGGCCCACCCCGCGGTAGGGCACGTGCGTGAACTTCACGCCCGCGGCCTTGTTGAGCCATTCGCCCACGATGTGCATGGGCGAGCCGGCGCCGGGGCTGGCGTAGGTCACGGACTTGCCGCCCTTGGCCGCAGCCACCAGCTCGGGCAGCGTCTTCACGCCCACGGCCGGATTGGCCACCAGCACCAGCGGCTGGGTCGCGGTGTTGATGATCGGCTCGAAGCCACCCAGCACGTCGTAGCCGGCGGCACCGGAGAGCTTCATCACCAGCGGCGCGGTGGTGAAGGGATTGGGCGTGAACAGCAGCGTGTAGCCGTCGGGAGCCGCACGGCCCACCAGCGCGTTGCCGATCGCGCCGCCCGCGCCGGGCTTGTTGTCGATGATGACCGACTGCTTCAGGCGCTGGCCCAGCTTCTCGGCAAACAGGCGCGCGATGGCATCGGTGTCCCCGCCCGGGGGGTAGGACACGATCACGGTCACGGCCTTGGCCGGATAGTCGCCCTGGGCAAGGGCAGGCATGGCGCCGATGGCGCAGGCCGCCAGGGCGGCGGTCACGAGAACTTGACGACGGGTCGAAGACATCACGGGGCTCCTCAGGGTTGCACGCCGGCGCGAAGGCTCGGCATGGGGTGGCGGGATCACTGAACGCAGACATGCGATTGATCCGTATATGAAACAATCAACCGCTAAAGGAACAATGCATATTTTGTGCCTTGCGTTGATCGATCAACTTGCCGTAAATACCAATTGACTGACAATTTTTTAATAACCTCAAAAGAACTCCATGCACATCGAGACCCTATGGAACAATGACCCGCCCATGAACGAAGCCCCCGCGCCCACCCCCTGGACCGACCTCGACGAACACGGCAGCCATCTGACGGTGGATGCCTTCATCACCACACTGATGAGCCAGGTCGGCAACGCCCTGCGACGCACCATCACGGTGCCCTACGCCGAGCAGTTCGGCCTGACGGTCTCGCAATGGCGGCTGCTGTCGCTCCTGGCGCATGCCGGTCGGCTGGCCTTCAGCGACCTGGTGGTGCAGTCCACCTCCGACAAGGCGCTGGTCAGCCGCACGCTCAAGCTGCTGGAAAACCGCGGCCTGGTCGAACTGCAGGCCGAGGGCAGCACGCCGCGCAAGAAGGTGTTCTGCGCCATCACGCCCGCCGGCCAAGCCCTGCACCGGGATGCCATCCCCGTCGCCCGGGCGCGCCAGGCCGCGGCCATCCGCGTGCTGCCGCCCGAGGAACGCGACGCGATGTACCGCGCACTGATGCGGCTGCGCGACCACTGCCGGCAGGCCGAGGCGCCCTCCACCACCGACGACGTGGGGGCCGAGGACATCTGAACCGCGGCGGGAGCGGCGCTACCCGCTACCCGGTGCGCACGCGCCACATCGCGTCGGCGCGTGCCAGATCGTCCAGCGTGTCGATGTCCATCAGGATGCCCGGGTCATCCACCGCCACCTCGGCGACCGACCGGGCGGCGCGCTGCGCCCGCAGCACCGGTGCGGCGCCCCGCTCGCCTTCCAGCGCCAGCAGCGCCTCACGGCAGGCGGCGCCGAAGCCCACCGGATGGCCAGGCTGCCCGTCGAACGCCGGTTGCACCGCATTCGCCCCGCCCGCCAGCGCCTGCGCCACGTGCTGCAGCGTCTCGGGCCGCACCAGGGGCAGGTCGGCCGGCAGCACCAGCCAGCCGGGCGCCTCGCGCGTCGCGCGCACGGCGGCGGCGATGGAATCGCCCATGCCGGGATGGCCCGCGTCCTCCACATGCCAGGGCAGGCCGCTGGCGCGCACGGCGTCCAGCGTGCGCTCGATCACCGGCCGCCCCGCCAGCGGCGCCTGCAGCTTGTGCACCGCGCCGCCCGAGGCGCGGAAGCGCTCGCCGCGCCCCGAAGCAAGGACGAGCACCACGGGCAGGCCGGGCTGGAATGCGGCATCGGTCAAGGACATGCCGCCCAGTATGCGCGGACAATGCCTCGCCATGAATGCCTCTTCCCCTCCTCCCAACGAATCGCTGGCGGCGCTGCGCAAGAGCTACGAGCGCGCCGAGCTCGACGAGGCGCACAGCGAGGCCGACCCGCTGGCGCAGTTCGGCCGCTGGCTCGGCGAGGCGATCGGCGCCCAGGTGCCCGAACCCAACGCGATGACGCTGGCCACCGTGGGCAGCGACCTGCGCCCGTCCAGCCGCATCGTGCTCATCAAGGGCTACGACGCGCGCGGCATCGTCTGGTACACCAACTACGACAGCCGCAAGGGCCAGGAACTGGCGGGCAACCCCTTCGCCGCGCTGCAGTTCCACTGGGTCGAGCTGGAGCGCGTGGTGCGCATCGAAGGCCGGGTCGAGAAAACCTCGGCCGAGGAAAGCGACGCCTATTTCGCCAGCCGCCCGCTCGACTCGCGCATCGGCGCCTGGGCCAGCCCGCAGAGCCAGGTGATCGGCGGCCGCGAGGTGCTGGTGAAGAACGCCGCCGCCGCCGCGGCCAGGTACCTGCTGTCGCCGCCGCGCCCGCCGCACTGGGGCGGCTATCGGCTGGTGCCCGACCGCTGGGAGTTCTGGCAGGGGCGCAAGAGCCGGCTGCACGACCGGCTGCGCTACCGGCTGGAAGACGGCGCCTGGATCCGCGAACGCCTGGCGCCCTGAGCGCACATACCGGGCTGGCAGGTCCGGCCCCCTCCCATTCGCGTGCGCCGAAATAGAATCGGCACGAGAAAAAACCTGTCAGGGAGGACACCATGCGGAATCGCATCCTGGGATCGCGCGCGCCGAACGCCGCCGCATGACCCGGCGCGTCGAGATCCGCACGCCGCTGGGCGAAGCGCTGCAGTTCCACCGCCTGGTCGGACGCGAGGCGCTCAGCCGGCTGTACCGCTTCGAGATCGACCTGCTGGGCCAGCACAACGCCATCGACCCCAAGGCGCTGCTGGGCCAGGGCGTGACGGTGGTGATGCAGACCGAGAGCGGCGAGCCGCGCCACCTGGGCGGCATCTCCACGCGCTTCGCCCTGGCCCACCAGGACGATCGCCACGCCTTCTACCGCCTGCACCTGCGCCCCTGGCTGTGGCTGGCCACGCGGCGCAGCGACTACGACTTCTTCGCGCGCCTGTGCGAGCACGAGGGCATCTACTACCACTTCCGCCGCATGGTGGCCTTCAACAACGGCATCCGCATGGCCGCGGCGGCGGCCGACATCGACATCACCGCGCTCAGGGACAGCATCAACGCGCTGGCCAGGCTGGACATCAGGATGGAGGCCAACCGCATCACCATCACGGCCAGGCAGGAGGTGCTGATCAATGGCGGCTCCAGCTACACGCGATGGAGCGCCGCGGGCATCGAGAGCGGCATGCGTTCTGGAGCCTATGGGCGAACGGCGCCTATCTCACGCTGCATGTTCGCCGCGACGAGCATCGCATGGACCCGAACCAGCCCGGCGCCTATTTCCTGAGCTTCGAGCTCCAGAGCGAGGAGCAGGAAGCCAGGCTGTACTTCGCACCGGAGGACCGCGATCGCTGGAGAGCGCTGTGGCCCGAGCGCGAAAAGCAGCTGCAGCAGGAGCGCCGCGAGGCCGAAGCCAAAGCACGCGCGCAGGGGCTGGAGATCGATGAAGGCTATGAAGACCCTCCACTGCTGGGTCTCCGATGACAACTGCGCCGACGTGCGGAACAGCGAGTGCCGGCTGGCATTGCACTTCCGCAAGGCAGCGCCTTCGCGATGTCGGACCAACTGATGTTCGTGCGCGAGGTGAGCCCATGCCCGGCCCCGAGTTCATGACGGTCGGCGCGATGACCTGGGCGTATCGCGGCGAGAAAGAACTGCCCGCATGGAAGCAGCATCGAATGCGTTGGTACAAGCCTCTCGGTCTTGGTCTTGGTCTTGTATTGGCGACAGCAAGCCTCTGCGCCATCCCCGAAACCACATGGGCAATGGGCCGCTTGCCGAGCAGCGCTGCATCAAGCATCGCTGTCGCCATGAAGAATAACATTCAGGTCGAGGTCGGCGAATCGCCGCAAGAATTCGTCAAACGCTACGGCAAGCTCGTCGAGGTCAACGACAAGAACTACGGCTTGGCGTTCTACGCCATCAACTGGTCTACAAAGAACCGTGGACATCTCACGGTCAAGAACGGACCGAGCACGGTGTCATTCGACACCGTTCTCAGTGTGTCGACCACTTTTGATAGCGACTACCCCAGTGAAGGGTTTTCCGGAATCTGGATCGCCATGGGCTTGGCACAAGACAGCGCCATTGCGCATGACGAAGCGCGCAAGCAGTTCTACGCGCTGATGCAGCGCATCCAAGAAGCCGGCTGGAAGCGTTTCCTCTACGTGAGCGACCCTCGATTGAGTGGTGAGGATGCGTTTCGCTATCAGATCAAGGAGAGCGACACCAACTACTCCCTCGATCCCAGCCATGTACCGGCATTGAGCGATTGGATGAGACTCAAGGATCGATCCAAGTGGCTCTTCTATTTGAACGGCGTCTACATGGACGTGGCGCTCGAGGGATCAGAGTCGCCTTGATCTGCATCGACCAGGGGGATACTTCGTTTCGATCACGCTCACCTCGCAGAATGAAAGCCAGCGCCTCGAGTTCGAAGGAGAGGAGCGCAAGCTGTGGAAGCAGCGCTATCCCGAGGTCAGGAGAAAGCAAGCGGCGTTGCGCGAAGAGATCGAAGGGTCGCTGCGCCAGCAGAACTACCGGATCGGCACGTCCTACAAGAACCCCGACGAATGAGCGGGCGTCTGCGTACTGAGCATGGCCTTTGACGACGAACGGCGCTTTCCGCATTCGCGGCCTTTCTGGCCGTGTGCGACGGTGACATGCCTCGCGAGCGCCCGGACAGCGCCGCGGCGTCACAGCCGCCCGGCCAGCGCCATCACCAGCGACACGGTCGCCAGCGCCAGTGCGGTGGAGACCGCCACGCTGGCCGTCACCAGCGCCTCCGCCGTGCGGTAGCGCTGCGAGAACAGGAACACGTTGGCGCCGATCGGCAGCGAGGCCGCCACCACCATCACCGTGAGCGGCAGGCCGCGCACGCCGAGCAGCCAGCCGATGGCCGCGACGAGCGCCGGATGCAGCAGGTTCTTGACCATCGCCTGCCCCAGCGCACCGCGCCAGTGCTGGCCGACCGGCGTGAACGCCAGCGTGATGCCCACCATCACCAGCGCGACCGGGCCGAAGGCCTGACCGAGCAGCGCGATGGGCTTGTCGATCACCTCGGGCATCACCAGCCCGCTGTGCGCGAACAGCAGGCCCGCGATGATCGGCAGCGGCACCGGATGGATGATCGCGTTGCGCAGCGCGCGCAGCACCGTGCGGGCCATGGCGCGCCCATCGCCGCCGCCGGGCGCCGCATGCTCGCGCGCCACCGCCAGTTCGAGCACCAGGGTCGCGCTGGTCATCAGCACCAGCGAGTGCAGCGAGATCAGCGTGAGCAGCACCACCATGCCGGCCTCGCCGTAGGCCAGGCCGACGAGCGCGATGCCGATCATCACCGTGTTGCTGTAGGTGTTGGCCAGCGCCAGCACCGCCGCCGTGCGGTTGAAGCCGCGCCGCGCCAGCGTGGCGGCGAACAGCAGCACCGAGGCGACGAAGTACGCCGCCACCGGCTTGAAGCTGAGCTGCGTCACCTGCACCGTGCTCATGGCGCGGAACAGCAGCGCCGGCGCGAGCAGCAGGAAGATCAGGTTCGACAGGTCCTTCACCGCCGCGCCGCCGATCCAGCCGCGCCGCCCCGCGACGAAGCCCGCGGCGATGAGGAGGACGACGGGCAGCAGGGAGGAGATGACGGGCGAATTCACCGCCGCGAGAATAGCGCAGCGGTGCAGCGCCCTCAGAAGCTCAGTCGCGCCCCCACCGTGAGGCTGCGCCCGCGCAGCGGCGCCGCGTTCTTGATGAACGAGGTGTGGCTGTAGGCCAGCTTGTCGGTCACGTTGTCGGCACGCAGGTAGAACAGCGTGTCGAAGCGGTCGATGCGCGTCTTGTAGCTGGCGCCCAGGTTGAGCATGGTGTAGCCGGGCGTGCTGCTTTCGAAGTCCGCCACGCGCTGCTGGCGGCTCATGCGATAGACCTCGGCAAAGCCGCCCCACCCCTGCCACTGCGCATCCAGCCGCGCGCCGATGCGCTGCGCCGGAATGCGCGGCAGGTTGCGGCCGCCCAGGCCCGGGCCATCCAGCTTGCCGCGCACGTAGTCGCCGAACACCGTGACGCCGAAGACCGGGCTGAGCTTCTGGCGGATGCGGCCCTCGACGCCGGTGAAGGTCGCGTCGCGCTGCGCGTACTCGATCAGCTGCAGTTCCTCGAACACGTCCAGCGTGCGGGCGTGGATGTAGTTCTTCACCCGGTTGTGGAAGCCGCGCACCTGGAAGGTCGTGTCGCCGGCGGTCTTGGCCAGCGAGAGATCGATGTTGCGCGCGGTCTCCTTCTTCAGCGCCGAGTTGCCGACTTCGTAGGTGCTGGTCGCCAGGTGCAGCCCGTCGGCGTAGAGCTCCTCGGCCGTGGGCAGGCGCTGGGTGTGCGAGAGGCTGCCGCCCAGCGAATAGCCCGGCGCGAAGCGCCAGACGGCGCCGACGGACAGCGACGAGCCGGAATGCCGCCGGTCGGGCCGCAGCGGGTCCTCCACCTCGATGCGCTGCCATTCGTGGCGCCAGGCTGCTTCCACGCGCACGTCCCCGAAACGCTTCTCTTCCAGCAGGAACAGCGCCTGCCTGTCGGTGCGGGTCGGCGCGACATAGGCCTCCTCGCCGAGCGCGCTGAAATCGCGCCGGGAGGTCTGGAAGCCGACGAGCCCGCGCCAGCCCGCCACCGGGTGGTGCTCGAGCTCGAAGCGGCCGTCGTGCGCCTTGCTGCGGAAGGTGGTCGCCACCTCGGCGCCCTCGATCTCGTGGTGCCGGTAGCGCGTGAGGCCCGCGCGCAGCCGCGCGCGCGCGAAGCCCGGCAGCGGATCCTTCAGCTCGCCGCGCAGGTCCCAGCGCTCGCTGCGCAGGTGGACCCAGGGCACGCCGTCGAAGTGGGCGTGGTCGTGGCCATCGCCCTCATCATGGCCATGGCCGTCCTCGTCGTGATCCCCGTGCGCGTGGTCCTCGTGTTCGTCGTGGCCATGGTCGTCGTGGCCGTGGTCGTCGTGGCCGTGGTCGTCATGGTCGTCATCGTGCGCATGCCCGCCGTGGTCATGCCCGCCCGGGCAATGCAGTTGGCTGCCGTGCGGATGGCATCCCTCGAACGAATGGCTGTGGCCCGGCAGGCCGTAGATGCTGCGCATGCGCGTGTAGGACACCCCCAGGTAGCCGCGCGAACCGACCCAGGACAGGCCGGCACCGACCGTGTCCGAATCGCTGTAGCTGCCCGCCACGCGCGAGCCGCCGGACCATCCCTTGCCCACGCGGTAGTCGCCCGCATCGCGGCGGGCGCCCTCGAGGTGCAGCACGAGGTGGCTTCCCAGGCTCTTGGTCAGCTCGAACGCACCTGCGCCGCCGCGCGCGCCGGTGCTGCCCTGCAGCTCCACGCTGCCCTCGAAGCCGTTGGCCGGCAGGCGCGTGGGAATGCGGTTGTCCAGCAGGTTGACCACGCCGCCCACCGCGCCACCGCCGTAGGCCAGCGCCGAAGGCCCGCGCAGCACCTCGATCTGCCGGGACAGCAGCGGCTCCGCCGCCACCGCATGGTCGGGGCTGATGGTCGAGGCGTCCTGGATCTCCACGCCGTCGGCCATCAGCTTGACGCGCGGGCCGTCCATGCCGCGGATGATGGGCCGGCTCGCCCCGGCGCCGAAGTGGGTCGAACGCACGCCGTCCTCGCCCTCCAGCGTTTCGCCGAGCGTGGCGCCGCGGCGCTGCACCAGCGCGTCGCCTTCCAGCACCGAGGCCGGCGTCGTCATCTCGTCGCTGCCCAGCGACAGGCCGCTGGCCTCGACGGTCACCGGCGCCAGGCTCGGCGCATCGGAAGAAGCGTCCTGGCCCTGCGAGGCGGCCAGCGCATGGAAGCCCGCCAGCGTCATGGCGACGGCCAGCGGGAGGAGACGGGAAGGTGGCGTCATGGAATGGCCCTCGAACGATGCACATGGGCGGCGCGACGCGGCCGCCTTTCTTTATTGATATTGAACTATCAATCGCATTGTAGGGGCAAAAAAATGCCCGCGGCGAGGCGGGCGGGCGACGGCCGCGGGTTCAGGCCATCGACGCCTTGAGCCGATCCGCGAAGCGCTTGCGGAATTTCTCGACCTTCGGGCCCACGACGAAGGCGCAGTAGCCCTGCCCGGGATTCCGGAGAAAGTAGTCCTGGTGGTAGTCCTCGGCGGGCCAGTAGTTGGCGAGCGGCTCGACCTCGGTCACGATCGGCGCGCCGTAGGCCTGCCCCGCGGCCAGCTCCGCGATCAGCGCCCGGGCCACCGCCTGCTGCGCGTCGTTGGTGGTGTAGATGCCGCTGCGGTACTGCGGCCCCACGTCGTTGCCCTGCCGGTTCGGGGTGGTGGGATCGTGGGTGGCGAAGAAGATCTCCAGGATCTCGCGCAGGCCGATGCGCGCCGGGTCGAACTGCACCTTGACCACCTCCGCATGGCCGGTGCGCCCGCCGCACACCGCCTCGTAGCTGGGCCTGGACACGTGGCCGTTGCTGTAGCCCGATTCCACGTCCACCACGCCTTCCACGCGGTCGAAGACGGCTTCGGTGCACCAGAAGCAGCCGCCGCCGAGCACGATGGTTTCGAGGGGGGACGATGGCTCTGTCATGGCGCGGCTCCGATGCGGAAGAAGTCGAAACGACGATTGTGGCTTGACGCGCCACCGCCTGCCTGACTACATTACTAACCAGCCAGTCATTAAAAATGTCTCCCTCCAAGCTTCTCACCGACACGCTGCAGGCGGTGCGCACCAAGCGCGAGCGCCGCAAGGAGGCGCGCCCCGGCGAACTGCTGGAAGCCGCCCTGGCCCTGTTCGTCGAGAAAGGGTTCGCCGCCACCCGCGCGGAAGAAGTCGCGGCGCGCGCCGGCGTCTCCAAGGGCACCCTCTTCCTGTACTTCCCGAGCAAGGAAGAGCTGTTCAAGGCGATGGTCACCGAAAACCTGGCCGGGCGCTTTTCCGAGTGGAACCAGGAGTACGAGAGCTTCGAGGGCAGCACGCCGGAGATGCTGCGCTACTGCATGCGCACCTGGTGGGAGCGCGTGGGCTCCACCCCGGTGTCGGGCATCACCAAGCTGATGATGAGCGAGGGCTGCAACTTTCCGGAACTCGCCGACTTCTACCGCCGCGAGGTGGTCGCCCCCGGCCATTCGCTGCTGCGGCGCGTGCTGCGGCGCGGCATCGAGCGCGGCGAGTTCCGCCCGATGGACGTGGACCACGCGATCTACACCATCCTCGCGCCGATGATCTTCCTCATGCTGTGGAAACACTCGGCCAACATCTGTGCCGACGACTCGGCCGACTTCGATCCGGAGAAGTACCTGGCCGTGCAGACCGAGACCATCCTGCACGGCCTGGGCGCCGCGCCGCAGCCCGGCTCCTAGAATCGAAGGTTTGTCCTGATTCCCGCAAGGAAAGATGCCATGAACACCCCCGCGACCCTCGAATCGAACATCGACCAGTTGCGCTACAAGATGATCGAGCAGCAGATCCGCCCCTGGGACGTGCTCGACCTCGAGATCCTCGAACTGCTCTCCGCGATCCGGCGCGAGGACTACGTGCCCGCCGCCCACCGCGCCCTGGCCTTCTTCGACATGGAGCTCCCGCTCAGCAACGGCAGCGAGCCCGGCCAGTGCATGCTCTCGCCGAAGGTGGAGGCCCGCATGCTGCAGGACCTGAAGGTGAAGAAGAGCGACTCGGTGCTCGAGATCGGCACCGGCTCCGGCTTCATGGCCGCCCTGCTGGCCCACCGCGCCGCGCGCGTGCTCACGCTGGAGATCGACGCCCAGCTCGCCGCCGGCGCCACCGAGGCGCTGCGCCGCAACGGCGTAGGCAACGTCGAGGTGCGCCATGCCGACGGTGCCGTGCCGCTGCCCAGCGGCCCGACCTTCGACGTGATCGTGCTCAGCGGCTCGGTCGCGCGCGTGCCCCAGAACCTGCTGGGCTCGCTGAACATCGGTGGCCGCCTGGCCGCCATCGTCGGCGAGGAGCCGATGATGCGTGCCCACTTCGTCACCCGCGTGAGCGAGGGCAAGTGGGAAACCATCCAGCCCTGGGACACGGTCGCGCCGCGGCTGCTGAACTTCCCCGAGCCGTCGCGCTTCACCTTCTGAACCGGAGCGCCGCCATGATCGACCAGATCCCTCCTGCCGGCCTGGCCGACTGGTTCGCTCGCGACCCGTCCGCCCGCGCCGTGGTGCTGGACGTGCGCGAGCCCTGGGAGCTGCAGACCGCGAGCGTCGCGCCGCAGGGCTTCGAACTGCTCGCGATCCCGATGAACGAGATCCCGGCGCGGCTGGCCGAACTGGACGCCGGTACGCGCATCGCCTGCCTGTGCCACCACGGCGCGCGCAGCCAGCGCGTGGCCGCCTTCCTGGCCCACAACGGCTTCGCCGAGGTGGCCAACATCGCCGGCGGCATCGACGCGTGGTCGCAGCACGACCCCACCGTACCGCGCTACTGACATGCACCCACCCCGTTTCTCGCTCACTTCGTGTGCTCGAATCCCCCTCGAGGGGCGCACCCAACGGCCCGGCAAAGCCGGTTCCGCGGGTGCCTGCGAAGGGGCCTGGCGGCGCTCGCCACTGGGCCTCATTCGCTGCGGATGGCGCACCAGCGCAACCGAAGACTGAAATGCGTCGTGGCGCCTCGCTCCTCGCCGCCGCATTGGCGGTCGCCGCCCTGGCGCTGCCGGCCCATGGCCAGAGCCTGATCGAACTCTACGAGGCGGCGCGCGGCCACGACGCGACCTACCAGGCGGCGCGGGCCCAGTTCGACGCCACCGTCGCGCGTGCCGCGCAGGCGCGGGCCGGCATCCTGCCGCAGGTGGGGCTGTCGGCGGGCGCGTCGCACACCGAGCTGGACATGCGCACCGACGAGGGCTCGGGCACGCGCGGGATGAACACGCAGAACATCGGCGTCAACGCGACGCAGCCGCTGTACCGCCCCGCCAACTGGGCCACCTACGAGCAGGGCAAGCGGCAGGCCGACATCGCGCAGGCGCAGCTCGCGCTGGCCGAGCAGGACCTGGTGGTGCGGCTGAGCCAGGCCTACTTCGACGTGCTCGCCAGCCAGGACAGCCTGGCGCTGGTGCGCGCGCAGAAGGCCGCCGTGGCCGAGCAGCTCGCCGCCGCGCAGCGCAACTTCGAAGTCGGCACCGCCACCGTGACCGACGCGCGCGAGGCCCAGGCCCGCCACGACCTGGTGCTGGCACAGGAGATCGCGGTGGAGAACGAACTGCAGGTCCGGAAGATCGCGCTCGACCAGCTCGTGGGCCGCGCCGGCAGCGCGCCGCTGCCGCTGGCCGTGCCCACGGTGCTGCCGGCGCCCGCACCCGCCGACATCGAGGCCTGGGTGATGCAGGCCGAGCAGGGCCATCCGGCCATCGCGCAGGCCCGCCTGGGCCTGGACGTGGCGGGGCTGGAGGTGCGCAAGGCCGAGGCCGGCCACAAGCCCACGGTGGATGCGACGCTGGGCTACAACGTCACCAACAACCCGCAGGGCACGCTGACCGCGCCGATGCGCTCGCGCGTGAACGCGGCATCGATCGGCGTCAGCTTCAACATGCCGCTGTTCGCCGGCTTCGCCATCGAGAACCGCGTGAAGGAAACGCTGGCGCTCGAGGAACAGTCGCGCGCGGCGCTCGAATCGACCCGCCGCGACGTGACGCAGGCCACGCGCACGGCCTACCTGGGGCTGGTGGCCGGCGCGGGCCAGGTCAAGGCGCTCGAGGCGGCCGAAGCCTCCAGCCAGAGCGCGCTGGACGCCAACCGCCTGGGCTACCAGGTCGGCGTGCGCATCAACATCGACGTGCTCAACGCGCAGAGCCAGCTGTTCCAGACCAAGCGCGACCTGGCGGTGGCGCGCTACAACGTGCTGCTGGGCCACCTGAAGCTGCGGCAGGCCAACGGCACGTTGCGGCCTGAAGACCTGCACCCCATCAACACCGTGCTCGCGACCCGCCGATAGACGCGTCGATGCATGTTGCGCGCGCTGTCTCCGGCGGCGCACCGCCGAGCGCGACTACGCCCCCCGCTCCGGCGATGAGCGCGCCAGCAAATTCAACTCGAGCTTGACGAATCGCGGTGGAAACTCCAGTCGCGAGTAGTAGATCACCTGGCCGCGCGCGCATGCATGGCGTCGCACTTCGGCCACCGCCTGCCCCACCTCCAGCCGCAGCGCGTCGGCCGAACGGATCCCCGCCGAGATGATGGTGAGCTTCTGGCGCGACTCGGTGAGCTGCAGCTTCGGGATGCGCGCGATGACCGACGCCGCGGCCTGGGCTTCGAACTTGTCGGGGTAGCGCTCGTACAGCTCCTGCGCCACGTAGACCTCGCTGAAGCAGTACGGCACCCCATCGCGGCTGTGCAGGCGGCACAGGTAGCGGTAGGCGGGCGCCACGCGTGCACTGCACGCCATTCCCATGTCGGGCAGGGACGTCACCACCGATTTTTTGGTGGGGATGGCATGCGTGCCGAGCAGATCGCTCAGCGCCACGGCTTCCTCCCAGGTGGTGGGGAGTTCGAGTTCGGACACGCTCGGCATGCGCCGCTCGACCGATGTCCCCCGGCCCCGGCCACGGCGCACCAGCCGCTCGGCCTCCAACTCACCCAGCGCGTTGCGCACGGTCATGCGCGAGACCTGGTACTGCTCCATCAGTTCTTCGAGTCGCGGAATGTGGCTGCCGACAGGCCAGGCCCCGGTGTCGATCAGTCGGCGGAATTCGGAGGCCAGTTGCAGGTACAAGGGCTGTCGGCTGCGCGACAGAACCGCGATGGCGGCATCGGGTGGGGACATCGGCTCCTTTTTCCTGGGACGCGCGAGCCGGCTCATCTGCCCAGCAGCGCACGAGCCATCTCCTGAAGTTTGTGCCGCTGGATCTTATTCGAGTTGGCACTCTGCACAACCGGGAAGCTCTCCAGGAACACGACCCGGCGCGGCAGCTTGAAGCGCGCGAGTTCGCGCGAGCAGTGCGCCAGCAGTTCGTCTTCCGATGGCGGTGTCCGCCCGGGCTGCGCCAGCACGAATGCGACGACGACTGTCAGCCCCTCGTGGTCGACACCCACGGCCTGGGCCGCGGCCACGCCCTCGTACGCGGCGAGGTGCTGCTCGATCTCCGCGGGGTGCACCAGAAAGCCGTTCAGCCGCAACGCGTCGCCGCGCCGCGCATGAAAGACAAAGCGCCCATCGTCCAGCGCATGGCCCAGATCGCCGGTACGGAAGTAGCCGTCGGCGTCGATGGCGCGCGCCGTCGCGGACGCGTCGCCGAGATAGCCGCGCATCAGGCTGGGGCTGGCAATCTCGATCTCGCCCGCAACGCCGGGCGGCAGCAGCGCGCCGCTGTCCGGATCGCGCACGCGCACCCGCGCCGCAGACGACACCAGGCGGCCTCCTGCACGCCGACGCTCGTTCGCCGGCGCCTGCAACGGCTGCGCCGCCACCAGTGCCTGGAGCTCGCTCGACCCGTACAGGCCGCACAACGCCACGCCCTTCGCCGCCGCGCGCTCGAACAGGCCGTCCATGCCCGGAGCGAAGCTGGCGAAGCCGAGGTAGCGCAGCTTGTCGAGACTGTGGCCGCCGGCCTCGGCGGCGTCGAGCACGCGCGCGATCAGTTCGTTGTTCGCGAAGCTGTGCGTGACGCCGTGGCGCGCCATCAGCAGGGCCAGCTCATCGGCGTCCAGGCTCGCACTGGCGACCAGACACGCACCGCTGGCCAAGGCGCCCAGGGCCGTCGAGAAGCCGAAGGCGCCGCACAACGGGGCCGACAGCAGCACGGCATCGTCCGGGCGGATGTCCAGCGCCTGCGCGACCGCATCGCCGTGCCGCAGCAGCCCATGCTGGTCGTGCAGCACCAGCTTGGGGGCGGCGGTCGTGCCCGAAGTGGTGTAGACGATGGCGCCGTCGCCTCCCTGTCCCGTCGGTTCGGGCGCGGGCCCCGGGGCCGGCGCATCGAAGGCGAGCACGGGGATGCCGGCGATCGTGGCGTCTTGCGGGGCCGGCTCGCCGTAGGCGATCAAGGCCCGCAGCCCGGCCAGCTGCGCCGGCGCCACATCGCGCAGGATCTCGTGGAATGCAATGCCGCGGAAGCCGGGCCAGAATGCCAGCCAGTGGCAGCCGGAGCGCGACACGATGTCGCCGACCTCTTGGCTGCGGAAGCGGGTGTTCAAGGCGACCGCCGTGATGCCCAGGCGGGCGCAGGCCAGGAACATCACCATCCACGCGATGCCATTGGGCAGCCACAGCGCCATGCGGTCGCCCCGGCGTGCGCCCTGCGCGGTCAGCACAGCCGCCATGCGGCCGACTTCCGCCTGAACCTCGGCACGGGTGTGGCTGCGCTGCGGTTCGTGCAGGAACACGCGTTCGGGCGCCGTCGACGCATGGTGCGCCAGGCGTGCAGCGAAGGTGTCGGTCCGCGCTGCCGGTTCGATGCGGTGCGCGCTCATTGGCGGGCGCTCATGCCGTGGCCACCGGCGTGACGGGGGAGCCGACGGCACCGGGCAGGCGCAGCGGGGGCGCCGTGAGCAGGAAGCGGTGGCGGCCCTCGGCGCGCAGGTACTCGGCCAGTTCGCGCAGGTACCACAGTTCGGCCAGCGGCAGCCCCAGCTTGAACAGGCAATGGTGGTGCAGCGGCAGCAGCGACTTGGGGCCCTCTCGTTGCCGCGCGGGATAGGCTTCGACGGCATAGTTGTCGGCACAGATGCAGGCGATGCCGCTGTCCGTGATCCATTGCAGCAAACGCTCGTCGGCGCCGTCCAGCACGGCGCCGCTGTTGTGCAGGGTCTCGGCGCTGGCCCGGCCGGCGTGGTCCATCACGACATCGGCGAAACCGGTGCGCAGCACCAGCATGTCGCCAGGCTCGACCTCCACGCCGTCCCTGTCCATCACTCGGCGCAATGCGTCGTAGCCGATCAGCGTGCGCGCATGGCCATGGTGAGGCACGAAATCCACCAGCACGCCGCGCCCTTGCATGCTCTTGACGGCCAGGTTTTCCACACCCAGCCGGTGTGCGCCCATGCCGTGGTTGCAGCCGTCATGGTCTTCATGCGCGCCATCGTCCGCGCCACCCACCACGTGTTCGCCGGCGCGATAGCCGTTGTAGTACGCCTTGACCGGCTGGCCGTCATCCATCACGTCGAACCACGCGCCCACGTGGGCGAGTGCATCCCATTGCGTGGAGTACTGCAGGGCGAGCACGACCTGATCGTCGCTGAGCACGTCGATCGACGTGGGATCGATGTTGCGCATGGGAAAGTTCATGTAGGGCACGTCGCCGTTCACGGTCGCGGCCAGGCGCGGCGGGTGCCGGCGCGGGTTCAGTGCGTTGCCTCCCGGCAGGTCGAGCGGCAGCGACAGGCAAAAGCTGCGGCCACTGCGCACTTCCCGCACGCCCTTGAGCACCTGTTCGGGCGTGAGCAGGTTGGCCCGACCGAGTTGATCGTCGGGGCCGAAGTCGCCCCAGTTGGACCCTTCCGGGCGGCGCTTCCAGCGCGGTGTCGATGCAGTCATGGTGTGGTGGTTCTCTTTGTCGATTCCTGGGTCGCGCTCAGGCCGTGCCGACGGTCATGCCGCCGCAGACGAAGTGCGTCTGTCCCGTGACGAAGCCCGCCCGCGTGTCCAGAAAATAGGCAGCCGCATGCGCCACTTCTTCGGCCTGGCCCAGGCGCCCGACCGGGATGGCCGCCGCCAGGCGCTGTGTGAGCGGCGCCCCGGGTGGATTGGCCTTGCGGAACAGTTCGGTGTCGATGGGGCCCGGCGCGATCACGTTCACGGTGATGCCCTGCGGCGCCAGCTCCAGCGCCCAGGTGCGTGTCATGCCGATCAATCCGGCCTTGGCGGCGCTGTAGACGCTGCGGCCCGGCTTGCCCAGGGCCGACCGCGAGGCCATGTTCACGATGCGGCCCGCGCCGATGGCCCGCATGCCCGGCAGCAACGCCTGCGTGCACTGGATGGCCGTGGCCAGGTTGATGGCGACGGTCTGCATCAGGTCGGCTTCCGTGACCTCGTCGAGCGGTGCGACCGGTGCGGCGCCCACGTTGTTGACCAGGCCGTAGAAGGCTCCCTGGTCCGTCAGCGCGCGCAGCGCCGCCGCGGTGGCTTGCCGATCCAGCAGATCGACGGCATGGAACTCCAGGCTCGGGAGACCCTCGGGGCGTGTGCGTGCCAATCCGACCACCTGATACCCGTCGGCCAGCAGCCGCTGGCAGATCGCCTTGCCGATGCCGCGGCTCGCACCCGTCACCAGAATCCTGCGCGTGATGTTCATCGTCTCCTCGTTGCCTGCGTCCGCCGTGGTGGCTCGCATCATAAATCATTAAGTCCGTATTTAAGGACTTATGGACTATACTGGCCCGGCCACAGAAAGAGCGGCCAGGGGGAAGTCCACAGCTTCGTCCATGCAATACCTATACAGGAGACATCCATGCGACTACGCAACGCGTTCGTTCCCGCGATCCTGGCTCTGTTCACCCATGCAGCGTCAGCTTCCGACTACCCGGTCAAACCCATCCACCTCGTCGTCGGCTATGGCGCCGGGGGCGGAACAGACGTTTGCGCGCGCACGCTCGGCAACCATGTGGGCGCCAAGCTGGGCCAGTCGGTGGTCGTGGAAAACCGCCCTGGCGCCGGCTCTTCGCTGTCGATCAACTACGTCGCCCGCCAGAACCCGGACGGATATGTGCTGGCGACCTTCTCCACGGGCGCACTGCTGAACCAGGCGATGCAGCCTCAGATCGGCTACGACGTGACCAAGGATCTCACCGCCGTCGTCATGCTCGCGCAGTACCAGATGGGCCTGCTGGTGCGCGCCGATGCGCCGTACAAGACGCTGGCCGACCTGATCGCGGCCGCCAAGGCGAAGCCGAAGTCGGTCAGCTACAGCACGGCCGGCGCGGGCACGCCCCAACACCTGGTGATGGAACGGCTCGGCCGGCTGGCCGGCGTGCCCTGGACGCACGTGCCGTACAAGAGCGGCCCCGAATCCATCATGGCGCTGCTGCGCGGCGATGTGGAAGTGCTGTCGCAAACGGCCGAATGGGTACCCTACGTACGCGACGGCCGACTGCGCCTGCTCGCAACCTACGGTCCCACGCGCATGAGCGGCTTCGAGAGCGCGCCGACGCTGCGCGAAGCGGGCTACGACCTCGTGGGTCCGAGCATCCTCGGCGTGGTGGGGCCGCGCGGCCTGCCGCAGGAAGCCGTCGCACGCCTGGCGACCGCCTTCACCGAGGCAATGCAGGCGCCCGAGTTCGTGCGGTGCGCCGACCAGTTCGGGCTGAAGCCCGACCACAAGACACCCGAGGCGTTCACCAGGCACTTGAGCGACACGTTCGACGAATGGGCACCTGTCGTGAAGGAACTCGGCTTGAACTGAGGCCTAGCTATCCAGCCGCGGTTCGACGGGCTCGGGCTCTGCGGCAGCGGCGCCGAAGTCGTACTCGGGCTGGCGCTGCGCCAGCGCCAGCACGGCGGCCGCGGTGCGTTCTGCGGCGCCGCGGTGCGCTGACGCGAAGGCCAGCGCCGACTGCGACATCGCGGCGCGGCGCTCCGGGTCGACCATCAGCGCCAGCGCGTGCGTCACCGCCTGGCGGATGTCCTCCACCCGCAGCGCGGCGCCGGCGCCGATCGCCAGCTCGGCGACCTCGGCGAAATTGAACGTGGACGGCCCCATGACGATCGGGCAGCCGCAGGCCGCGGCCTCGATGAGGTTCTGCCCGCCCAGGGGCTCGAAGCTGCCGCCGAGCAGCGCCACGTCGGCCAGGCCGTAGTACAGCGCCATCTCGCCGAGCGAATCGCCCAGCCAGATCTCCGCCTGGCTCGGCGCGCCCGCCTGGCTGCGGCGCGCGACGGCGAAGCCGTGGGACTCGATCAGCTGCGCCACCTCGTCGAAGCGCTGCGGATGGCGCGGCACGATCATCCACTGCACCTGCGCCACGCGCTCGGCCGGCAGCAGGCGACCGTCCGGGCGCTCGGCCTCGGTCGGCACCGCGGCCCACAGACGGGCGAGCACCTCCAGGAACTGCGCCTCCTCGCCCTCGCGCGAGCTGGCGAACACGATCACCGGCCGCGGCAGCTGCGCGCGCAGCGCCTCGGCATGCGCGAGCTGGCGCGCGTCGGGCGCGGCGTCGAACTTGAGGTTGCCGAAGATGCCTTCGACCTTGGCACCGAGCGAGACCAGGCGATGCGCATCGGCCTCGCTCTGCGCCCACACGGCGGCCAGCGAGGCGTAGGCGGGGCGTGAGAGCCAGGCCAGCCGCTCGGCCGAGGCCAGCGACTTCTCGTTGAGCCGCGCGTTCGCCAGCGCCAGCGGAATGCCCCGCTCCGCGCAGGCGGCGGTGAGTTCGGGCCAGACCTCGGTTTCCATCAGCACGCCCACGCGCGGACGGAAGCGGTCGAGAAAGGCGGCCACGGCCTCGGGCGTGTCCCAGGGCTGCCAGACCTGCAGGTCGCCGGGCTGCAGCAGCTTGGCGCCCTCCTCGCGGCCGGTCGCGGTGCCGTGCGTCAGCAGGATCGGCACGCCCGGCAGCTGGCGGCGCAGCGCCTCGATCAGGATGCCGGCGGCGCGCGTCTCGCCGAGCGAGACCGCGTGCACCCAGCACCAGTCGGTGCCGACGAGCGTTTCATCGTAGTGGCCGAAGCGTTCCTCCACCGCCAGGGCGTAGCCGGGCTCGGCGGCCGCCCGCCGCCGCAGCTTGCGGCGCACCAGCGGCTGGACGAGCCAGGTGAACGCGCCGTACAGGCGCAGCATCGGGGAACGCACGCGGCGATGCGCGTGGACGGGCATGGTCAGTGCGCGGCCTCCGCAAAACTGGCGTCGGGCTTGACCGACTTGAGCAGCGCCGTCATCGCCTGCTCGATGCGATGCAGCGCCTCCTGCGTCTGGCCCTCGAAGCGCAGCACCAGCACCGGCGTGGTGTTGGAGGCGCGGATCAGGCCGAAGCCGTCGGGCCAGTCGACGCGCACGCCGTCGATGGTCAGGACCTTCGCCGGCGCGTCGAAGCTGGCGCGCTTCGTCAGTTCCTCGACCAGCCGGTGCGGCTCGCCCTCGGCGCACTTCACGTTGAGCTCGGGCGTCGAGAAGCTGGTGGGCAGCGCGTTAAGCACCGCGCTCGCGTTCGGGCTCTTGCTCAGGATCTCGAGCAGGCGGCAGCCGGCATAGGTGCCGTCGTCGAAGCCGAACCAGCGCTCCTTGAAGAAGATGTGGCCGCTCATCTCGCCGCCCAGCGGCGAGTCGACTTCCTTCATCTTCGCCTTGATGAGCGAGTGGCCGGTCTTGTAGATCATGGGCGTGCCGCCGCCGGCCTCGATCGCCGGACCGAGCCGCTGCGAGCACTTGACGTCGTACACGATGGTGCCGCCCGGCACGCGCGAGAGCACGTCCTGCGCGAACAGCATCATCTGGCGGTCGGGGTAGATGTTCTGCCCGTCCTTGGTGACGATGCCCAGGCGGTCGCCGTCGCCGTCGAAGGCCAGGCCCAGCTCGGCGTCGCCCTTTTGCAGCGCGTCGATCAGGTCGCGCAGGTTCTCGGGCTTGCTCGGATCGGGGTGGTGGTTGGGAAAGTCGCCGTCGACCTCGCTGTACAGCTCCGTCACCTCGCAGCCGATGGCGCGGAAGATCGCCGGCGCCGAGGCGCCCGCGATGCCGTTGCCCGAGTCGACCACGATCTTCAGCGGCCGCGCGAGCCGGATGTCGCCGACGATGCGCTCGGTGTAGGCCGGCAGCACGTCGACCTTGCGCACGCTGCCGCCGGGCGCGAGCGTGGCGCTGCCGGCTTCCATGACCTTGCGCAGCCCCTGGATCTCCTCGCCGTAGATGGCGCGGCCGGCCAGCACCATCTTGAAGCCGTTGTAGTCCTTGGGGTTGTGGCTGCCGGTGACCTGGATGCCGCTCGTGGCCAGCGTGCTGGCCGCGAAGTACAGCATGGGCGTGGTCGCGGCGCCGATGTCGATGACCTCGACGCCGGTGGCCACCAGCCCGCGGATCAGCGCATCGGCCAATGCCGGCCCGGAGATCCGGCCGTCGCGGCCCACGGCCACGCTCTTCTCGCCGGCGGCGCGCGCCGCGCTGCCGAAGGCCCTGCCCAGCGCCTCGGCCACTTCGGCGTCCAGCGTGGCGGGTACCACGCCCCGGATGTCGTATGCCTTGAAGATCGATGCGCTGAGTTGCATGAGGATGAGGCCCTTGGTGTTCTTTCGGATGACGCCGACCATTGTAGGCAAGCACTTCTTGTTGCATATGTCCGAAAATGGCCAGTCGTAAGCAGGTGCACGCCTACCATCGCCGCATGCCCAACGCCTCGCCGCCCGCCGACGGCCTCGACCCCGACGCGTGCTACCTCGCCCTGAAGGCGCACGACGCGCGCTTCGACGGGTCCTTCTTCACCGCCGTCACCTCCACCGGCATCTACTGCCGGCCGGTGTGCCGCGTGAAGCTGCCGCGGCGCGAGAACTGCCGCTTCTTCCGCCATGCGGCGCAGGCCGAGGCCGCCGGATTCCGCCCCTGCCTGCGCTGCCGGCCCGAGCTGGCGCCGCGCGCGGCGCGCTGGTCCACCGAGGATGCCTCGCGCATCCTGGCGCTGCAGGCCGCGCGCCTGATCGACGAGCCCGACGCCTGGGCCGGCGAGCGCAGCCCCGGCACCGCCGGCCTCGCGGCGCGCCTGGGCGTGAGCGACCGCCACCTGCGCCGCCTGTTCGAGCAGCAGTTCGGCGTGTCGCCGCTGCAGTACCTGCAGACGCGCCGCCTGCATGCCGCCAAGCAGCTGATCGCCGATACCGCGCTGCCGATGACGCAGGTGGCGCTGGCCAGCGGCTTCGCGAGCGTGCGCCGCTTCAACGACGCCTTCCTCGCGCATTACGGCCTGAACCCGCGCACGCTGCGCCGCGCCGGCCCGGCGCGCGAGGGCCAGCCGATCGGCGTGCGGCTGGGCTACCGGCCGCCCTACGACACCGGCGCGATGCTCGGCTTCCTGGGCCGGCGCGCGCTGCGCGGCATGGAAGCGCCCGACGGCGAAGGGCTGGTGCGCACGCTGCGCATCGTGCAGGGCACGCAGGTGCACGCGGGCTGGCTGCGGTTGCACTTCGACACCACGCGGGAGCACCTCGCGCTGCGCGTGAGCGATTCGCTGGCCGCCGTGCTGCCCATCGTGATCAGCCGCGTGCGCGCGCTGCTCGACCTCGACGCCGAGCCGCTGGCGATCAACGCGGCGCTGAACGGCCACTTCCCGCACGGCGACGGCGTGCGCGTGCCGGGCACGCTGGACGGCTTCGAGCTGGCGGTGCGCGCGGTGCTCGGCCAGCAGATCACCGTGGCGGCGGCGCGCACGCTGGGCGGCCGGCTGGTCCAGGCCTTCGGCGAGCCGCTGGCCACGCCCTTCGCGGGCGTCGACCGCCTGTTTCCCACCCCGGCGGCGCTGGCCGCGGCGAGCGGCGACGCGCTCGGCCAGTTGGGCATCGTGCGCCAGCGCCAGGCCGCGCTGCAGGCGCTGGCGCGCGAGGCCGCCGCCGGGCGGCTGGCGCTGCACCCCGGCGCCGACGTGCCGGCCACGCTGCACGCCCTGCAGGCGCTGCCGGGCATCGGCGACTGGACGGCGCAGTACATCGCCATGCGCGCCCTGCGCTGGCCCGATGCCTTCCCCGCCGGCGACATCGCACTGCAAAAAGCACTCGGCGTCGCCGGCGCACGCGCCGCCGCCGAGGCCTCCCAAGCGTGGCGGCCGTGGCGCAGCTATGCTGTGCTGCGCGCCTGGCACGCCCCCCCGGCCGCGACGCCTGCGGCGGCGGCCCCGCACTGATCCCGCCATGAGATTCAAGAACAACACACGCATCCACCGTACGTATTTCGACAGCCCCCTGGGCGGCGTCCTGCTCGCGGCCACGGCCGACGGCCTGGCCGGCACCTGGTTCGACGGCCAGCGCCACGCCCCCGACACGCGGGGCTGGCAGGACGACGACGACCACCCGGTGCTGCGCGAAGCGACCACGCAACTGCAGGACTACTTCGCGGGACAGCGCAGCCGCTTCGAGCTGCCGCTGGACCTGTCGCACGGCACGCCCTTCCAGCAGGCCGTGTGGCAGGCGCTGCTGGCGATCCCGCCCGGGCGCACCACGAGCTACGGCACGCTGGGCACGCAGATCGGCCGGCCGGCGGCGGTGCGCGCCGTGGGCGCGGCGGTGGGCCGCAATCCGATCAGCGTGATCGTGCCCTGCCACCGCGTGCTCGGCGCCGACGGCGGGCTGACCGGCTATGCCGGCGGGCTCGACCGCAAGAAGGCGCTGCTGGCGCTGGAAGGCGCGCTGTGAGCGCGCGCGGCTCCCGCCGCTGGCTCGTCGACCTGGTGCTGCTCGCCGCGCTGTGGGGCGCCTCCTTCCTGTTCATGCGCATCGGCACCGCCGAGTTCGGCGCCCTGCCGACGGCGGCGGTGCGCGTGCTCATCGCGGCCGTGTTCCTGCTGCCGCTGCTGCTCGTGCGCGGCCAGGGCGCTGCGATGGCACGCCACTGGAAGGCGACGCTGGCCATCGGCGTGATGAACTCCGGCCTGCCCTTCGCGCTGTTCTGCTTCGCGCTGCTGACCATCAACAGCGGCCTGGCGGCGGTGCTCAACGCCACGGTGCCGATGTTCGGCGCGCTGGTCGCCTGGGCCTGGTTCGGCGACCGGCCCGACGGTTCGCGCCTGGCGGGCCTGGCCATCGGCTTCACCGGCGTGGCCATGCTGGCCAGCCGCACCGCCGGCTTCCACGCGGGCGCAGGCGACCTGTCGGCGCTGTGGGCGGTGCTGGCCTGCCTGGGCGCCTGCCTGTGCTACGGCATCTCCGCGAGTGCGACGCGGCGCTACCTGCAGGGCGTGCCGGCGCTGGCCACCGCCACCGGCAGCCAGATCGGCGCCACCCTGTTCCTGGCCCTGCCGGCGCTGTGGCTGTGGCCCGCGACCCTGCCCAGCCTGCGCGCCTGGCTGGCCCTGCTGGCGCTGGGCATCGCCTGCACCGGCTTCGCCTACATCCTGTTCTTCCGGCTGATCGAAAGCGCGGGGCCGGCGAAGGCGCTCACCGTCACCTTCCTCGTGCCGGTGTTCGCGGTCTTCTACGGCGCGGTGTTCCTCGGCGAGCAGATCACCGGCTGGATGCTGCTGTGCGCGGCCGTGATCGTGTGCGGCGTGGCGCTGTCCACCGGGCTGGTCAAGCTGGGACGGCGCCTGCGCGCTGATACGGTCCGCGACGGCTCGATCTGATCCGGTTCGCGCCTCGGCGATGGCCGAGAATCAGGGCTTGCTCCACGTTCACGCCTTCACGAGATTCGCGCGCCGCACCCTGCGGCCCCTGGCCCTGATGCTCGCCGCCGCCGGCGGCCCCGCGCTGGCCCAGGCCCCGGTGCCCGACACCATGGCCCAGCGCATGGCCGCCTGCATCGCCTGCCACGGCCGCGAGGGCGCGGCCACCAACGCGGGCTACTTCCCGCGGCTGGCCGGCAAGCCCGCGGGCTACCTGTACAACCAGCTCCTGAGCTTTCGCGACGGCCGGCGCTTCCAGTCCGACATGACGCACCTGGTCGCGCACCTGTCGGATGCCTACCTGCGCGAGATCGCCGAGTACTTCGCCGGGCTCGACCTGCCCTACCCGCGCGTGCCCACGGCCACCGACGCATCGCCGGACACGCTGGCGCGCGGCCGCGCGCTCGCGCTCGAAGGCGATGCCGCGCGCGGCATCCCCGCCTGCGTGCAGTGCCACGGCGCGCAACTGACCGGCGTGCTGCCGGCCATCCCCGGCCTGCTCGGCCTGCCGCGCCTGTACCTGGCCTCGCAGATGGGCGCCTGGCTCACCGACAAGCGCCACGCGCCGGCACCGGACTGCATGGCCGAGATCGGGCGCCGCCTGAGCAACGCCGACATCCATGCGGTCGCGAGCTGGCTGGCGATCCAGCCGATGCCGGCCGATCCGAAGCCCGCGGCCTCGCTGCCCGCCCCATTGCCGATGCGCTGCAGCGCCGAGACGCCATGACGCGCGCCGTCGCCAAGCCGCTGCTGATCGCCCTGGCCGTGCTGGCATTGCTCGCTGCGCTGGCCGCGGCCGCCGTGGTCGCGCTCAACCTGCGCGGCGAGGCGGCGATCCCCGACGACGCGGCGCCGGTGCAGGACGCCACGCCGGGCCAGGTCGAGCGCGGCCGCTACCTCGCGCTGGCCGGCAACTGCGCCGGCTGCCACACCGCGCGCGGCGGCGCCGACTACGCCGGCGGCGTCGGCATCGACACGCCCTTCGGCACCGTGGTCGCGAGCAACCTCACGCCCGACGACGCCACCGGCATCGGCCGCTGGAGCCCGGCGCATTTCTGGCGCGCGATGCACCACGGCCGCTCGAAGGACGGCCGCCTGCTCTACCCCGCCTTCCCCTACCCGAGCTACACCCGGGTCACGCGCGAGGACTCGGACGCGATCTACGCCTACCTGCGCACGCTGCCGCCGGTGGCGCGGCCCAACGACGCGCACCGGCTGCGCTTTCCCTACGGCACGCAGGCCGCGCTGGCCGTGTGGCGCGCCGCCTCGTTCCGGCCCGCGCCCTTCACCCCCGATCCCGCGAAGCCCGCGGAATGGAACCGCGGCGCCTACCTGGTGGGCGGCCTGGGCCACTGCATCGCCTGCCACGGCAGCCGCGACGGCCTCGGCGCCACCGAGGAATGGCGTGGCCTGGCCGGCGGCACGATCCCGGGCCAGGGCTGGTACGCCCCGGCGCTGAACGCGCCGCACGAAGCCGGCGTGGCCGACTGGCCGATCGACGACATCGTGGCCCTGCTGCGCACCGGCACCGCGCCGCGCGGCTCGGTCACCGGGCCGATGGCCGAGGTGGTGTACCGCAGCACGCAGCACCTGTCGGACGAGGACCTGCGCGCCATGGCGCTCTTCCTGCGCGAACTGCCGCCTGCCGAGACGGCCTCGCCGACTCCGCCGGCGCGCCGCGACGCGGGCCTGATGGCGCGCGGCGCGAAGATCTACGACCAGCAGTGCGCCTACTGCCACGGCGACCAGGGCCAGGGCGCACCCGGCGCCTACCCGCCGCTGGCCGGCAACCGCGCGGTGAACATGGCGACGACCACCAACCTGGTGCAGATCGTGCGGCGCGGCGGCTTCCTGCCCGCCACCGAAGGCAATCCGCGCCCCTACGGCATGCCGCCCTTCGGCCATGTGCTGGACGACGACGAGATCGCCGCGGTGCTCAGCTACATCCGCGGCGCCTGGGGCAACACCGGCGCCGAGCTGGGCCGGCGAGAGGTCATGCAACGCTGACCCTACGCCCCGCGCGCCAGGGCACACGCCAGCGCGCCCACCGTCTGCAGCGCCGCGTCGAAGCGCGGATCCGCCGCATGGCCGTAGTTCAGGCGCACGCAGTTCGCAAAGCGCCGGTCGGTGGAGAACAGGTGCCCCGGCGCCAGGCTGATGCGCTGCGCCAGCGCGCGCCGGTGCAGCGCCAGCGCATCGACGCCCGCGGGCAGCTCCAGCCACAGGAAGTAGCCGCCCTGCGGCACCGCCACCCGCGTGTCGCGCGGAAAGTGCCGCTCGATCGCCGCCAGCATGCGCTGCTGGGCCTGCTGCAGCGACCGGCGCAGGCGGCGCAGATGCCGCTCGTAGCCGCCCTGCGCGAGGTAGCCGGCGATGGCCTCCTGGGAGGGCACGGCCGGCGACAGGCTGCTCATCAGCCGCAACCGCTCCACCGCCTGCGCATGGCGACCCGCCGCCACCCAGCCCACGCGGTAGCCCGGCGCCAGGCACTTGGAAAACGAGCTGCAGTGCATCACCAGCCCTTCCTCGTCGAAGGCCTTGGCGGGCAGCGGCTTGCGCGCGCCGAAGTACAGCTCGGCGTACACGTCGTCCTCGATCAGCGGCACGCCATGGCGCGCCAGCAGCGCGACCAGCTCGCGCCGCGCGGCCTCGGGCATCAGGCTGCCCAGCGGGTTCTGGAAGTTCGTCATGAACCAGCAGGCGCGCACCGGATGCCGCGCCAGCACCGCCGCCAGCGCCGCCAGGTCCACGCCGTGGCGCGGATGCGTCGCCACTTCCACCGCCTGCAGGCCCAGGCGCTCCAGCGCCTGCAGCGCGGCATAGAAGGCGGGCGACTCGACGGCCACCACGTCGCCGGGCCGCGTGACCGCCTGCAGGCACAGGTTGAGCGCCTCCATCGCGCCGTTGGTGACGACGATCTGCGCGGCGTCGACCCGCATGCCGTCGACGCCGTAGCGCAGCGCGAGCTGCCGCCGCAGCGCCTCGTTGCCCGGCGCGAGATCCTCCACCATGCGCCACGCATCGATGCGGCGCATGCCCCCGGCCAGGTGCCGCGCGAGCTGCGGCAGCGGGAACAGCGCCGGGCTGGGAAAGGCCGAGCCCAGCGGCACCAGGTCGCGCCGCCCGGCCGCGCCGGCGACCTCGAACACCAGGTCGCTGATGGCCACGGGGGTCGAGCCCTCGGCCGGCCGCGACAGCGGCGGCTCGGGCCGCAGCGCCTGCGCGCTGACGTAGTAGCCCGAGCGCGGCCGTGCCTCGACCAGCCCGCGCGCCTCCAGCAGGTAGTAGGCCTCGAACACCGTCGCCGCGCTGATGCCCCGGCTGGCGCTGGCCTGCCGCACCGAGGGCAGGCGGTCGCCCGGGCGCAGCGCGCGCGTGCGGATGAGCTGCGCGATCTCCTGCGCGTAGCGTTCGTAGCGGGTCATGCGTGGCGAAGTTCCGGATGGTCGGCAGCGCTGCCTTGAAGGCGCATTCTCGAGGACGCGCCGATGCGCCCGCGGCCTTATGTCGCGGGCGGATATTCAAGCGCGCAAATCTTCGTTCTCCACGGGCGATGCCTCCACCTAGAGTGGACGGCTTGTCGTCGTCGCCATCCCGGCGATCGACCCTTTCCCGTCGCAACGCACATGCCTTCCGTCTCCCCCTTCGCTCCGTCGCGCCGCGCCGCCTGGCTCGGCGGCCTGCTGTTCGTGCTCGGCCTCGCGGCGGGCCCGGCCCACGCGGCCGACCTCAGCGTCGGCTTCATGCCCGGCCCCTACCGCGACGCCTTCGGCAAGGGCATCGAGCCGCAGCTGCGCAAGCAGGGCTACGCCATCAAGTACGTCGAGTTCAGCCAGGGCGTGCAGCCCAACGACGCGGTGCACCGCGGCCAGATCGACGCCAACATCTTCCAGCACACGCTGTACCTGGACGCGACCAACCAGCGCCAGGGCTTCGACCTGGTGCCGATCATCCATGTGCCCACGCCGCCGATGGGGCTGTACTCGCAGCGCCACAAGACGCTGGCGGCGGTGCCCGACGGCGCCACCGTCACGCTGCCGGCCGACCCGGTCAACGCGGCGCGCGCGCTCAACATCCTCGCGGCGATCGGCTGGGTGCAGATCCGGCCCGGCGCGGACCCCATCACCGTCTCCGAGCGGGACATCACGACCAACCCGAAGCGCCTGAAGCTGGTGCCGCTGGACGCCGCCCAGGCGCCGCGCTCGCTGGCCGATGCCGACCTGGCGGCCGTGCAGGGCAACTTCGCCGTCGCCTCGGGCCTGAAGCTCACCGAGGCGCTCAAGCTGGAGGACATGACCCTGCCCTACGTGAACGTGGTCGCGGTCAAGCGCGGCAACGAGAACGCGCAGTTCGCCAAGGACATCGTCGCGGCCTACCGCTCGGCCGAGTTCCAGAAGGTCTTTCTCGCCAACCCGGTGTGGGCGGGCTACCGGCTGCCCGACTACTTCGCGTCCACCAAGTAGCGCCATGGCCTTCTTCGATCCCGAACCCGGCGACCCGTGGGTCGCCAAGGCGGCGGCGCTGCGCGAGGTCTTCCACGCCGACGCCGTGGCGCGCGACAAGGCCGGCGGCCGGCCGGTGGAACAGATTCGCCTGCTGCGGCACAGCGGGCTGCTGTCGGCATGGATTCCCCAGGCGTTCGGCGGCGGCGGCGCGTCGTGGCAGTCCGTGCTGCAGGCGGTGCGCGAGCTCGCGCGCACCGACGGCTCGCTGGCGCATCTCTACGGCTACCACCACCTGCCGCTGCACACCGTCGGCGCGCGTGCCGCGCCGGCGCTGCGTGCGCAGCTGCTGCGCGCCTCGGCGCAGGGCCAGTGGCTCTGGGGCAATTCGGGCAACGCGATGTCCAAGACCTCGAGCGCGCGCCGCGATGGCGCGGGCTGGGTGCTCGACGGCTTCCGCCCCTTCTCGTCGGGATCGCACGTGGCCGACCGGCTGCTGGTCAGCTGGGAGAACGAGGCCGGCCTGCGCCTCACCGCCGCCCTTCCCGCCGACCGCGAAGGCATCGTGATCGAGGACGACTGGGACGGCATCGGCCAGCGCCAGACCGGCAGCGGCACGGTGCGCTTCGAGGGCGTGCGCGTGGCCGACGAGGAACTCGTGGGCCGCCCCGAAGAGCCGCTGACGCCTTTCGCTTCGCTCATCACGCTGCTGCAGCAGAGCGTGCTGCTGAACGTCTTCCTGGGCAGCGCGCAGGGCGCGCTCGACGAAGGCCGTGCCTACACCCTCGCGCAGTCGCGCCCCTGGATCCATTCGGGTGTGCAGCGGCACGTGGACGACCCGTGGATCCAGCGCCGCTACGGCGAGCTGGAGATCCGTGTGCGGGCCGCCACCGAGCTGGCCGAGCATGCGGCGCGCAGCCTGGACGAGGCCTACGCGCAGGGCCCCGCGCTCACGCCGGCCCGGCGCGGCCAGGCCGCCATCGACGTGGCCACCGCCAACCTGTACGCCGGCGACACCGGCCTGGCCGCCTCCAGCGGCATCTTCGAGCTGATGGGCGCGCGCTCGGCCACCACCGCCAACGGCTTCGACCGCTTCTGGCGCAACGTGCGCACGCACACCCTGCACAACCCCGCCGAATACAAGAAGCGCACGCTGGGCCACTGGGCGCTGACCGGCGCGTACCCCGAGCCGGCCCCCTATCGGTAGTCCGCATCCAGAAAGAACGACCCCCCTCGCATGACCGCTTCCGTCGCCTACCTTCATCCCCCGCCCGATGAAGCGCCCGCGCTGTTCGAGCCCGACACGCGCAACCCCTTCGTCGCCCGCGCCGCGGCACTGCGCGACCTGTTCGCGCGCGATGCCGTCGAGCGCGACCAGGCCGGCGGCCGGCCGGTGGAACAGATCCGCCTGCTCAAGGAACACCGCCTGCTGGCGCTGCTGCTGCCGCGCGAGCACGGCGGCGAGGGCGAGCCCTGGTCGACCGCGCTGCGCATCACCCGCACCCTCGCGCAGGTGGACGGCTCGCTGGGCCACCTGTTCGGCTACCACTACAGCAGCTTGCTGGGCCCGCGCCTGCGCCAGGCGCCCGAACAGGCCGCCGCGCTCTGGCGCCGCTCGGTGCAGGGCAACTGGTTCTGGGGCAACACGGCCAACAGCTTTTCCCGCAGCCTGTTCGGGCGGCGCGAGGGCGAATGGTTCGTGCTCGACGGCTTTCGCCCCTTCACCTCCGGCTCGCACGTGGCCGACTTCCTGGCGATCGCCTGGGAAGACGCCGGCACCGGCGAGCGCCGCTTCGCCGCCATCCCGGCCGACCGCGAAGGCATCGTGATCGAGGACGACTGGGACGGCATCGGCCAGCGCCAGACCGGCAGCGGCCGCGTGAGCTACCACGCGGTGCGCGTGCACCAGGACGAGGTGCTGGGCGATCCGGTGCCGCTCGACCCCACCGCCGGGCCGGCGCAGCCCTGGCGCTCGGTCACGCCGCTGCAGCAGCAAAGCGTGCTGCTCAACGTCTTCGTGGGCAGCGCACAGGGCGCGCTGCGCGCCGCGCGCGACTACACGCGGCAGCATGCGCGCCCCTGGATCCATTCCGGCGTGGCGCGCCACACCGACGACCCGTGGATCCAGCGCCAGTACGGCGAGCTGTGGGTGAAGACGCAGGCCGCCACCGCCCTGGCCGACCGCGCGCTGCGCGCGCTGGACTTCGTGGCCGCGCGCGGCGAGGCGCTCACGGCGCAGGAGCGCGGCGAAGCGGCCGTGGCCATCGCCGCGGCGAATGCGCTGGCGGGCGACGTGGCGCTGGAAGTGACCAGCGAGATCTTCGAGGTGATGGGCGCGCGCTCGGCCGTGCGGCCGCTGGGCTTCGACCGCTTCTGGCGCAACGTGCGCATCCACACCCTGCACAACCCGGCCGAATACAAGGTGCGCAACGTCGGCCGCCATTTCCTCCTGGGCGAAGCGCCCGCACCCGGAACCTTCCAGTGATGACCGCCCCCGCCCCCCGCCGGCTGCACCTGAACGTCAACGCGCTGCACTCGGGCTTCGTGCCCTCGGCCTGGCGCCTGCCCGAGAGCGACCCGCGCGCCTTCGTCGACGTGCAGCATTACGTGCGCCTGGCGCGCATCGCCGAGGCCGGCAAGCTCGACGCCATCTTCCTGGCCGACAACGCGGCGATCGTCGACCAGATCAACTTCCGCCCCATCACCGCGCTGGAGCCCACGGTGCTGCTCACGGCAGTGGCCGCGGCCACCACGCACCTGGGCGTGATCGGCACCGCCTCGACCAGCTACAACGAGCCCTACAACATCGCGCGCCGCTTCGCCTCGCTGGACCTGGTGAGCGGCGGGCGCGCCGGCTGGAACGTGGTGACCACCGCCGACCTGCCCTCGGCGCGCAACTTCGGCCTGGAGGCCGTGCCCGACCACGGCCTGCGCTACCGGCGCGCCGATGAGTTCACGCACATCGTCAAGGCGCTGTGGGACAGCTGGGAGGACGACGCCTTCATCGGCGACAAGCAGGCCGGCCGCTTCATCGACCTGGCCAAGGTGCACCCGATCCTGCACCGCGGCGAGTTCTTCTCGGTGCACGGCCCGCTGAACCTGCCGCGCTCGCCGCAGGGCCGGCCGGTGCTGGTGCAGGCCGGCGGCTCGGCCGACGGCCGCGAGCTGGCGGCGCGCCATGCCGAGGCCGTGTTCTCCGCCTCGCAGTCCCTGGAGGAATCGCTGGACTACGCGCGCGGCCTCAAGCGCCGCGCCGAGGCCCTGGGCCGCGGCCCTGACGCGGTGAAGGTGCTGGCCGGCCTGACCACCATCATCGGCGCCACCGAGCGCGAGGCGCTGCGCCGGCGCGACGACCTGGTGGATCTCATCCCCTGGGACTACAGCCTCACCCGCCTGGCCGGCACGCTCGGCCTCACGCCCGACCGGCTCGTGCTCGACAAGCCGCTGCCCGACAACCTGCCGCTGCCAGGCGGCGGCAACGGCAACCACACCTTCTTCAACGCCACCCTCGCGCACGCGCGGCGCGGCGGCCTGACGGTGCGCCAGCTCATCCGCGAGCTGGCCGGCGGCGGCGGCCACCGCGTGGTCGTGGGCACGCCCGAACAGGTCGCCGACGACATCGCGCACTGGTTCGGCGCCGGCGCCGCCGACGGCTTCAACCTGATGCCGGACCAGTTGCCCGGCGGCCTGCAGGACTTCGTCGACGGCGTGGTGCCGATCCTGCAGAAGCGCGGCCTGTTCCGCACCGAGTACGAAGGCCGCACCCTGCGCGAGCACCTGGGCCTCGGCCCCCTCGTGCACCCGGCCGAGGCGGCGCGCGCCGCCGCATCCGACGACGCCGTCCATCCAGCCCCCGCCCTGTCCGCATGACCACGCGCCCACCCGCCACGCCGCACGCCGCCGACCCCGACCACCTGGCCCGCGAGACCCTGCGCCTGCTCGGCCCCGACCCCGGGAACTGGGTGCCCGAGCTGCCGGGCATCGACCACGACGTCGCCGTCGTCGGCGGCGGGCAGAACGGCGTGGCCTTCGGCTTCGCGCTGCGCCGCGCCGGCATCGGCCGCGTGGCGGTGATCGACGCCGCGCCCGACCCGTCGCAGGCGGGCGGCTGGCGCACTCGCGCGCGCATGGACAAGCTGCGCACGCTGAAGAACCTGGTCGGCCCCGAGCTGGGCCTGCCCACGCTGGGCTTCCAGGCCTGGTACGAGGCGCGCCACGGCGCCGAGGCCTATGCCGCGCTGGACCGCATCCCGCGCCTGCAATGGGCCGACTACCTCGACTGGTTCCGCGGCTTCCTCGGCGTACCGGTGCGCTACCGCACGCGCCTGCTGCGCGTGGAGCCGGTGCCGGGCGCGCAGCCCGCGCATGTCCGCCTGCACCTGGAGGTCGATGGACAGCCGCGCGTGGAGACGGCGCGCAAGCTGATCCTGGCCAACGGCGTGGCCGGCAACGGCGCGCCCTTCGTGCCGCCCGTGCTGGCGAGCGCGCTGGTCGCGGGGCTGGCGGCGCACACCGCGCATGCGATCGACTTCGAGGCCCTGCGCGGCAAGACGGTGGCCGTGGTCGGCGCCGCCGCCTCGGCCTTCGACGCCGCCGCGGTGGCCCTCGAATCCGGCGCCGCGGCGGTGCACCTGTTCGCCCGCCGCGACCACATCGCCGCCACGCCCGTCATCCGCATTCGCGCCTACCCCGGCCTCCACGACAACTACCACGCCCTGCCCGACGCGCTGCGCTGGCAGCAGGCGCTGCGCTACCGCCGCGCCGGCTCCACGCCGCCGCCCGATTCGGTGGAGCGGGTGCTGAAGTTCCCCCACTTCCACCTGCACCTGAACGCGCCCTGGAACACGGCGCGCGTCGAGGGCGGCCGCGTCCTCACTCGCGTGGCGGACGAAGACTTCGCGTTCGACTTCGCCATCGCCGGCACCGGCTACGTGGTCGACCCCGCGGCGCGGCCCGAGCTGGCCGGCATCGCCGGCGAGATCCTGCGCTGGCGCGACCGCTACCCGCCGCCGGCGGGCGAGCGCGACGACGAACTGGGCGCCGCGCCGTATCTCGGCGAGGCGCTGGAATACCAGGAGAAAGGCCCCGGCGCCGCGCCCTGGCTGCGCCACATCCACGTCTACAACCCGGGCGGCTTCGTCAGCAGCGGCCTTCCACTGGGCGACGTGCCCAGCATGCGGCGCGACATCCCCGCCGTGGTGGCACGCATCAGCCGCGACCTCGCGCTGGCCGACCTGCCGCTGCACGAAGCGCGCATCGGCGCCGAGGTGCCGCCGGACTTCGACGCGCGCCTGTACGGCGCGGCGGTGTGGAAGACGGCTGCCACGCTGGACACCGCCGCATGACGGGCACGCCAAGTTGGCGAATACGGGTCAGTGGGGGTGCGGACGGGCTCACGCCGACGGCGTACCCTGCTCCGCGAATGTCCCCCGGCCTGCGGCCTCCTCCTTTATTTCGCTGCGCAGGGCACGCCATCGACGTGATCCATCGGCGCTGCGCCTGATCGGCCCGCACAACGCGACGTGTCCCGTGCCGAGGGCACCGGGTAGCCCCCGCAGCGAAATAAAAGAGGAGGCCGCAGGCCGGGGGACATTCGCGGAGGGGGCTACCCGGTGGCCTGGGCACGCGCCCCGGACACCTGGCCTGTTCCATGCATCGCGGGTGGCGCAAGGCGGAATGGAAAACTGATATGAGCCATGCCTCACCCACCCTGCCGCGGCTCGCCCAGCGACAGCATCAGCCGATTGGCCCAGTTGAAGAAGGCCGCGCCGTGGATGGCGTCGGAGATGGCGAAGTCGTCCAGTCCCTGATCGCGCAGCGCCTGCACGTGCTCGGCCCCGAAGGCCGAGGGCGTGGCGGTGAGCGCCACCGACGCGGCCACCACCGCGTTCCAGCGCGGGCCCAGGTCGGCCTCGACGCCCTCGTCCAGCAGGCGCTGCACGTCCTGCGTGCGTTGCGAGAAATGCGAGGCGAAGCGTGCGTGCACCGAGGCGCAGTAGATGCAGCCGTTGCGGCGGGATGCTGCCGCCGCCGCCAGCTCGCGTTCGGCGCGCGGCAGGCCGGCCTCGGGGTTGTAGAAGATGTCCTTGTCGGTGCGGGTGCGCGCGCCCAGCGTGTCGGGGTCGCGCGCCAGCAGGCGGAAGTACGGCGACTTGGCGCGCGAGGCATCGATCAGGCCGGCGAAATGGCGCTCGGTGAGTTCCGATTCGGCCAGCGGCTCGATCCACGGCAGCCAGTCGAGCTGGGCCTGGGTGAAGGCCGCGGGTTCGCTGCCGGAATGGGCGAGGACGTGTCCCGTCATGCGGTGGTCTCCTGAAGGGCGGGTGCGGGATGGGCCGTCAGCGCGCGCAGGCCGGCCACCACGCGCACCTGGAAGGCCAGGAAGGCCACGAGCTGCGAGAGCACGACGATGTCGGTCTCGGACCAGCCCGCGTCCAGCAGGGCCTGCAGGTGGCTGGCGCGCGCATCGCGCGGATGGAACACCAGCAGGTGCGCATGCGCCAGCGCGGCCGCCAGGCGCGGGCCCAGCGCGTCGCGCGCGGCCGCGTCGGCGGCATACGCCGGGCCCTCCTGGTCCTCGCGGCTCAGCGGCCCGGCCGGATGGCGGCCATAGGGGCCCTGCGCCGCGCCGCGCTGCACCTGCTGCGCAATGGCCGCAGCCAGGCCGGGATCCTGCGCGGCGAGTGCCTCGGCGTAGAAGGCTTCGGTCTCGGGCTGCCGGTGCAGGCCGGCGACGAAGGCCGCGACCGCCAGCCGCTCGGTGGGCGTCACATGGCCCGGCGCGGGCTCGGCGGGTGCGAACAGCGCGCGCCAGCTTTGCTGCGCGTGCTCGCGCGCCTGCGGGCGGTGGCGGCGGATGGCGTCGAGCCGGCTGCCCGGCGCGATGCCGGCCAGGCGGTCGATCACGTCGTCGTCGAGGGATGCGGTCATGCGGTCTCCGTGGCGGGTTGCAGGTGCGGGGCGGCGGCCGGACGCTGCCAGCCGAGGGCCGGCGCGACCTCGCTGGCGGTCAGCTCGATGGAGCGCAGGATCGCCGCGTGCGGCGGGTCGACCGAATGCACCTGGAAGACCAGGTCGGTCACGCGCGCGAGCGTGCTGTCGGCACGCAGCGAGGCGATCACGTCGTCGGGCGTGCCGACGTGCACGTCGTAGGCGGCGATCAGCCGTTCCAGGCTCGCATCCGGGCCCGCACGGTCGGGTTGCGCGGCAGCGAAGCGGGCCGCGGCGCGGCGCAGGCCCGCGTCGGCCAGCCGCAGCGCCTCCTTGCGGCTGTCGGCCACGAACAGGCTGCGCGAGCCCAGGATGCGCGGCGTGCTGCCGGCGGGCAGCGCGGCCAGGTACGCGTCGATGATGGGGTGCTGGATCTCGGCCAGCGTGGCGTTCGGCGCCTCCGCGGTGCGCGGCTGGGTGCGCGAGAGCATCAGGCCGTCGCCGGCCTGCCCGGCGCGCGTGCCGCCGGCGACCGAGAAGGTGGCCTGCCAGATGCGGCCCAGCAGGCGCGAGGCTTCGGGATAGAGCCGTTCGCCGCCGGCCAGCGGCCGGCCGGCCCAGGCCTCGCGCACCACCGCCAGGTGCTTTGCGAAGAGGGCCGGGCGATCGCTGCCGTCCAGCCCGAAGGCCGCGAAGGACTCGGCCGTGCCGCCGGTGCCGACGCCGAACTCCAGCCGCCCGCCCGAGAGCAGGTCCAGCACGATCGCGTCTTCGGCCACGCGCACCGGGTTCTCCAGCGGCAGCGTGACGATGCCGGTGCCCAGCCGGATGCGGCGCGTGCGCGCGGCCACGTGGGCCAGGAAGACGAAGGGCGACGGCAGGCCGCCTTCGTGTTCGTGGAAGTGGTGCTGCGCGACCCAGGCCGAATCGAAGCCGTGCGCCTCGGCATGCGCGATCTGCTCGGCGACCAGCCGGTAGCGCTCGGCCGCCGGCGCGTCGTCAAGCAGCCGGCTGAAGAATCCGAGGCGCTTCGGCGCGTGCGTCGTCGTGGGGGAGGATGTGGACAAGATCGGTTTTCCTTGTGCCGGGAATGGCGGCGATGAGTTCGCGCGTGTAGTCGCTCGCGGGGCGCAGGAACACGTCTTCCACGCGGCCCGCGTCGACCTGCCGGCCGCCCTGCAGCACCGAGACGGTGTCGGCGATCTGGCGCACCACGGCGAGGTCGTGCGAGATGAAGAGATAGGTCAGGCCCAGGTCGCGCTGCAGCGCTTCGAGCAGCGCGAGGATCTGCGCCTGCACCGTCACGTCCAGCGCCGAGACGGCCTCGTCGAGCACCAGCACGCGCGGCTGCAGCACCAGCGCCCGCGCGATCGCCACGCGCTGGCGCTGCCCGCCCGAGAGCGCCCGCGGCCGGCGCCGCAGCACGTCCGGCGGCAGGCCCACGCGCGCGAGGATGTCGTGCACGCGGCGCGCGCGCTCGGCGGCCTCGATGGGCTCATAGTTGCGCAGCGGCTCCTCGATGATCTCGAAGATGGTCTGGCGCGGGTCCAGCGAGCTGAAGGGGTTCTGGTGCACCAGTTGCACCGTGCGGCGGAACTGGCGCAGCGCCTCGCCGCGCAGCGTGGTCAGGTCCGTGCCCTCGACCAGGATGCGGCCCGCCGTGGGCTTGCGGAAGCCCACCACGTCGCGCGCCGTGGTGCTCTTGCCCGAGCCCGACTCGCCCACCAGCGCATGCGTGGTGCCGCGGCGCACGCGGAAGGACACGCCGTCCACGGCGCGGAACGGCTGCTTCTCGCCCGCCACCGGAAACGCGTGCACGAGGCTGTCGACCACGATCGCATCGCCCTCGCCGGCCGGGCGGTGCGCGCGGAAGGCCGCGGGCGAGAGCGAGGGCGCATCCGCCAGCAGCTTGCGCGTGTAGGGGCTGCGGGGCCTTTGCAGCACCTCGTCCGTGGGCCCCTGCTCCTGGATGCGTCCGCCCTGCAGCACCACCAGGCGGTTGGCGCGGTCGGCCGCCACGCCGAGGTCGTGCGTGACCAGCAGCACCGCGGTGCCGGTCTCGCGGCGCAGCTCGTCGATCAGGTCCAGGATGCGCCGCTGCACCGTGACGTCGAGAGCGCTCGTGGGCTCGTCGGCAATGATGAGCTGCGGCTTGAGCGCGATCGCGATGGCGATCAGCACGCGCTGCTTCATGCCGCCCGACAGCTCGTGCGGGTACTGGCGCGCACGCAGTTCGGGCTGCGAGAGCCCCACGCGCGCGAGCAGCTCCACCACGCGCGCGCCAATCGCCTTGCGGTCGCCGAAGCGGTGGATGCGCAGGATCTCGCCCACCTGCTCGCCCACCGTGCGCACGGGGTTGAGCGAGCTGGTCGGGTCCTGCGGGATCAGGCTGACCGCGCTGCCGCGCAGGCTGCTCCAGCGCCGCTCGGACCACCCTGCCACGTCGGTGCCGTTGAGCCGGATCGCGCCCTGCTCCACCACCCCGTTGTCGGCCAGCAGGCCGATCGCGGCCTGGGCCGTGGTGGTCTTGCCCGAGCCCGATTCGCCCACCAGCGCGACCACCTCGCCCGGCGCGATGGCAAACGACACGCCGTGCACCACGCGCTGCGCGGGCTGGTGCTTCTCGCGGTAGGCGATGGCGAGGTTCTCGACCGCCAACACGGGGACCGCGCCTGCCGTCATGCCCTGCCCTTCGCAACGGCCGCGCTGATGCGGTTGGCCGAGAGCACCACGGCCACCACCACCAGCCCCGGCACGGTGGTGAGCCACCAGGCGGTGGAGATGTAGTTGCGCCCTTCGGCGATCAGCAGGCCCCACTCGGGCGTGGGCGGCGGCGCGCCGTAGCCCAGGAAGCCGAGCGTGGAGATCTGCAGGATGGCCCAGCCGAACTGCAGCGCGGCCATGGCGATCACCGAGGTCAGCGAGTTGGGCAGCACGTGACGCCACAGCACGGTGCGGAAGCGCCCGCCGCTGCCGAAGGCGGCCTCGACGTACTCCGAGCGGCGCACGCGCACCACCTCCGAGCGCACCAGGCGCGCGAAGCTGGCCACCGAGGTCACGCCCACGGCGATGGCCGCGTTGAGCGTGCCGAAGCCCAGGATGATGATGATCGACAGCGACAGCAGCAGCGCGGGCACCGCGAGCAGCACGTCGACGATGCGCATGATCGCGTCCTCCGCCCAGCCGCCGGCCGAGCCCGCGACCAGCCCGAGCAGCGTGCCCAGCACCAGCCCCACGGCCACGGCCAGGAAGGCGCCCGACAGCGAGTGCACCGCGCCGTACACCACGCGCGCGAACACGTCGCGGCCCAGCGCGTCGGTGCCCAGCCAGTGCGCCGCGCTCGGCCCCTGCAGCTGCTGGCCGGCCTGGCCCACCGTGGCGCTGTAGCCGGTGAACAGGCCCGGCGCGAGCGCCCACAGCACGACCAGCGCGATCACCGCCCAGGCCAGCAGCAGGCCGGGCGGCGTGCGCACGATGCGCGAGGCGGCGCGCGCCAGCCGCGAGCGCGGGCGCGACGCCGCGGCCGCCGGCGTTGGCAATGGCTTCGCATCGGCAACAGAGGCCGACGGCGCAGGCGGCAGCGATTCCGTGCCCACGCCGAACAGGGCGACATGGTCGGCCGCTGCCGCCGTGGAGGATGTCGTCATGGTCAGGCTCCGGCGCGGGTGCGCAAACGTGGATCGAGCACCGGGTACAGCAGGTCCACGGCCAGGTTGATGAGCACGAAGGCGGTGGCCGAGATCACCACGATGGCCTGCAGCACCGCCGTGTCCTGGTTGCCCACGGCCTGCTGCGTGAGGCTGCCCAGGCCATTGAGGCCGAACACCGCCTCGGTCACCACCGCACCGGCCAGCAGCTCGCCGAACAGCACGCCGGCGATGGTGAGCGTGGGCAGCACCGCGTTGCGGGCCACGTGCTGCCACAGCACCCACTGCCACGACGCGCCCTTGGCGCGCGCCACCGCCACGAAGGGCTGCGTGAGCACCTCGTCGATGTTGCGCAGCAGGATCTGCGCGAGCGGCGCGGAGATCGGCACCGCCAGGGTCAGCGTGGGCAGCACCAGCCCTTCCCACTGGCCGGGGTTGATCACCGGGATCCAGCCCAGGCGGAACGACACGATCTGGATCAGCATGATGCCGAGCCAGAACACCGGCACCGAGATGAAGAGGGACGGCAGCGACTGCAGCGCCGCGCGCAGCCAGGCCAGGCGCGCGAGCTGCGAGAGGAAGGCCAGCGCGACGGCCAGCACCAGCGCCGCCGCGAAGCCCAGCGCCGCCAGCCGCAGCGTGGGCGGCAGGTTGATGGCCAGCCCGTGGCTCACCGGCACGCCGGCCTGCACCGAGTAGCCGAAGTTGCCCGTGAGGAAGCCCGTCAGCGTGTGCAGGTACTGCCGCCACACCGGGCTGTCGGCGCCGTAGGACGCGCGGATGTCGGCGATCTCCTGCGGCCCCAGGCCCAGCTCGGGGTTCAGGAACTTGATCAGGATCGCGTCGCCCGGCAGGAACTGCAGCAGCACGAACGAGGCCGTGAAGGCGGCCCACAGCACCAGCAGGGCCTGGCCTGCGCGGTTCAGGAGGTGGCGGGTCATGGCGAAAGTCCGATGGAAGCGCGCGGGGCACGTCCCCGCGCCCGCGTCATCGCTTGGACAACCAGGCGGTGTAGAAGCTCGGGCGGCCCACGGCCTCGAAGCCCACGTCCTTCACCCACGAGGCGCCCGCGAAGGCCTGCGGCTCCTCGAAGATCGGGATCACGTAGGCTTGGTCGATGATGTAGTTCTGCACCTCGCCCGCGAGCGCCAGGCGCTTCGTGGCGTCGGTCTCCGCGGCGATCGCGTCGAGCAGGCCGTTGAGCTTGTCGTCCACGAAACTCTTGACCTTCTGGCTCACGCCGCCCTTTTGCAGCAGCACGTTGCGGTTGGTCGGGTAGTAGTTGCTCTTGATCACGTCCGGGTCGGCGCGGCCGACCATGCCGGGCGAGACGGGCGTCTTCTCAGGGTCGAGGTTGTCCACGGTGCGGCTGCCCGAGTCGCCCGCCAGCACGTTGAGCTTGACGCCCACCTTGGCCCACTGCTGCGCGACGAGCTGCAGCGTTTCCTTGTTCTGCGGCTGCGGCAGCGACTCGAAGGCCGAGAGTTCCAGCACGCGGCCGTCCTTCTCGCGCTGGCCGCTGGCGTTGAGCGTCCAGCCGGCTTCGTCGAGCAGTTGCCTGGCCTTCTCTTCGTCATGGGCCAGCTTGGCCGACAGGTCGACGTGGCCCGCCGCGGTGGAGGCGATGACGGAAGTGGCGCGCGGGTAGTTGGCCGAGAACAGGGTCTTCACGATCTCCTCGGTGTTCACCGCGTGCAGCAGCGCCTTGCGCACCCGGACGTCGGCCACCAGTTCGTTGTCGGGGCGGAAGACCACGCTGTTGTTCACGCCGCGCGTGGGCGGCGCGTAGATGTCGAAACCCTGGTCCAGCACGCGCTTCTCGTCGTAGGCCTGCACCTGGCGGATGAAGCCGGCCTGGCCGGCCAGCAGCGCGCCGATGCGCACGCTGTCCTCGGGCGTGACGATGAACTTGACCTCGTCCAGGCGCGCGCGGCCCTGGTGGGCGAGCTTGGCGGGGCCCCAGTCGTAGTCCTCGCGCGCCTTGAGCACGAGTTCCTTGCCCAGCGTCTCGCTGGCCACGACGAAGGGGCCGGAGCCGATGATCCTGGTGGCATCGCCCAGCTCCTCGAAGGGACGCGCCAGCGTGGCGAGCGACACCAGGCCCGAGCCGATGACCGAGGTGCCCTGCAGGAAGCCCGGCGAGGGGTTGCTGAAGTAGAACCTGACGGTGAGCGGGTCGATGACCTCGCTGCGCTCGTAGTTGTTGATCACCTCCGAGACGGGCTGCTTCAGCTCCCTGTTGCCCAGGCCGTAGGTGTCGTAGTTCTTCGCCACCGCGGCGGCATCGAGCGGCGAACCGTCGGAGAAGGTGACGCCGCTGCGCAGCTTGAAGGTGTATTCGGTGGCGGTGTCGTTCACCGTCCACGATTCGGCGATCCAGGGCTGGATCTCGAGCGTCGTCGGATCCTGGTAGGTCAGCTTGTCGGTGATCTGGTTGAGCACGCCGCCGTTCGGGTAGAAGCCGCCGGCCGGCGGGTACAGGTTGGTGTGCGCCTGCTGCTCCAGGTAGATCAGCGTGCCGCCCTGCACCGGCCCGTCGCTCCCCGCGGCGGCCGCGGTGTCGGCAGCTTCCCTGGAGCAGCCCGCCAGCACGGCGGCCAGGGCCAGGCCGATGGCAGCCCATCGGATCGATTTCTTCTTCAGGGGGAACACAGTCATAGGTCGTCGCCGTGCGGCGCTGCAGAGAGTCATGGACGGAGCCGGACGATGGTATCGACGCCGCATATTCGCGCTCTGCGATTACGTAGCATCGTTATTCGGTTCACGCATTTGATGGCGCCGCCCGGGCGCGCATAGTCCACACCTTCATCCGCAAGGCAGGAAAGGTGCGCCATGGCGCTGCAACTCGATCACGTCGTCATCGCCGTCGAGGACCTGGCACGGGCCAGTGCCGACTACGCCGCGCTGGGCTTCACCGTGGTGCCCGGCGGCAGCCACCCGGGCCGCGCCACGCACAACGCGCTGGTGGTGTTCGCCGACGGCGCGTACTTCGAACTCATCGCCTGGCGCGAGGACGCGCCGCAGGAGCGCTGGTGGCAACTGCTGCAGCGCCATGGCGAAGGCATCGTCGATGTGGCGCTGCTGCCCGCGGACACCGGCACCGTCGTGACCGAGGCCGCGGCACGCGGCCTGGCGCTGGACGGACCGCAGGACGGCGGCCGCCTGCGCCCCGATGGCGAGCGGCTGCGCTGGCAGACGGCGCGCGCGCCGTCCGCCGACCTGCCCTTTCTCTGCGGCGACCTGACGCCGCGCGCGCTGCGCGTGCCCGAGGGCGAGGTGCGCACGCACGCCAACGGCGCGACCGGCATCGCCAGCCTCGCCATCGCGGTGCGGGACCTGGATGCGAGCGTGGCCCGCTGGCGCGCACTGCTGGGCGACGGCGCGCAGGTGCGGCAGGCCGCCCTGCCCGGCAGCGGCACCCGGCTGGCCCTGGTCGCGCTGGGCGGCACGACGCTGGTGCTGCTGTCGCCGCACGAGCCGCAGGCGTCGGAGTCGCTGGCCCGCCGCCTCGCCGGCCGGGGCGAAGGCCCCTATGCGCTGGTGCTCGCCACCCGCGACCCGGCCTTCGCAGGCACGGCCGCCGATGCGGTGCGCGCGCACGGGGCAGTGATCGAGTTCGCCGGTCATCCGTCATAGGCGGGGCAGCGCTGGACGTTGTCCGACAGTCTCACGGTCTGCGGGATGGCGGGAACGGTAAGGGATGCGCGTTAGAAAAGTTCGAAGGCAGGTCTTGCGCTCGACTTGCCATCGGCTTTCCCAAGGAGAGGCACATGAACCCATCCGCCATCCCGCCATCGAGCCCCATTCCTGTCGACGAAGACCTCGCCGAGCAGGCCCGTCCCGGCTACGGCATTCCGTCGCAGGATCCGAGGCCTGCGGCGCAGAAGCCGCTGGAACCCGCGGAGGCTGAGCGCGAGGCCGGCTCGGTGCTGATGGGCGGCGGCGTGATGGTCGGTGCGGCCGCGGGCGCCGCCGTCGGCGTCGCGGTGGCCGGCCCGGTCGGCGTGGTGGTCGGCGGCGCGCTGGGCGGCGTGGCCGGCGCCTTGGGCGCGGCCGCCGCGGGCCCGAGGGCGAACCCGGCAGATCCGGCCCGCGCCGGCACGGCGCCTGCGGAGGCCGTGCGCCTGCACGTCGACGACAGCGGCGGCGACGGGCGGCCGGTGGTGCTGATCCATGGCTGGCCGCTGTCGGCCCAGGCATGGGAGCCGCAGGTGGCGGCGCTTCGCGCCGCCGGCCACCGCGTGGTGGCCTATGACCGACGGGGCTTCGGCCGCTCGGCCAAGCCGGAATCGGACTACGGCTACGACACGCTGGCCGACGACCTGGCGCACGTCATGGACCAGTGCGGCCTGCAGGACGTGACGCTGGTGGGCTTCTCGATGGGCGGGGGCGAAGTGGCGCGATACGTCGCGCGGCACGGCGAATCGCGCCTGCGCAGCGTGGTGTTTGCCGCGGCCGTGCCGCCGTACCTGATGAAGACGGCCGACAACCCCGAGGGCCCGCTCGCGCCCGGGAAGGCGCAGCAGATGAAGGAGGCGCTCGCGCAGGACCGCGATGCCTTCTTCGACCAGTTCACCCGGGATTTCTTCTCGGCCGACGGCGCGCTGCGGGTCAGCGAGCCGCAGCGCGGCGACGCGATCGCCCTGTGCCACCAGTCGGCGCAGCATGCGGCGCTGGCCTGCATGGACTCGTTCGGCACGACCGACTTCCGCGAGGACCTGGAGAAGGTGACGGTGCCCACGCTGGTGATCCACGGCGACGCGGACGCGATCGTGCCCCTCGAAGGCTCGGGCCAGCGCACCCACCGCGCCGTTCCGCACAGCGAGCTGGTGGTCGTGCGCGGCGGGCCGCACGGGCTGAACGTGTCGCATGCGCCGGAATTCAACGAGGCGCTGCTGTCCTTCCTGCGGGCGTGAGGGCCCCTGCATCCGCCAGCGCCTTGCGCAACTGATCCAGCTCGGCGCAGCCGGCCGCGCCGCACACGATGCGCAGGTACTCGACGTTCTTCTGCGCCGCCGCGATGTCGCCGGTCGCGATGAAGAGTTCGCCCTGGTACTGGAGCGCGGGCCGGTACGTGCCGTCGAAATGCAGCGCCTCGCGGTAGGAGCGGGCGGCGTCGTCGTAGCGCTTGAGCTGCCGCTGGCTGTAGCCGAGCAGGTTGTAGACCTCCGGGTGCTGGACGTCCCGGCTCAGCGCCTCGAGCTCGTGGATCGCCTTCGCATAGTCGCCCGAGTAGATGAGCGCCTTGACGGCCGAGAGGTCCGGCAGGTCCGACGCCGGCGCGGCGGCGACCGCCCCGGCGACGCCCGGCAGCGCCAGCGCGCCGAGCAGGCCGAGCGCCGCCAGCGCCGCGCGCGCACGCCGGTGCCTCATGCCGCCGCCGCCTCCGGCGCCCGGTGGTACTCGCCCATGGCCGAGAGGATCTCGCGCTTGTACTCGGCGAAGCGCGTGCCGGCCCGGTCGCGCGGGTGGTCGAGTTCGATCTCCACATCGCGCACGATGCGCCCCGGGTCGGCATTCATCACGATCACGCGGTTGCTCAGGTAGATGGCCTCGTCGACGTCGTGCGTGACCATGATCATGGTCACGCCCTCGACGCGCCAGATGCGCTGGATCTCTTCCTGCAGCCGGATGCGCGTCAACGCATCCAGCGCACCCAGCGGTTCGTCCAGCAGCAGGATCTCCGGCTGGTTCACCAGCCCGCGCGCGATCGCCGCGCGCTGCGCCATGCCGCCCGAGAGCTGGTGCGGGTAGGCCGACTCGAAGCCGACGAGCCCCACCAGTTCGATGTGCTCGCGCACCGCGCGCGCCTTGCGCTGCGCGCTCCAGTCCGAGTTCTGCAGGCTCAGCGCGATGTTCTGCTCCAGCGTGAGCCAGGGCAGCAGCCGGTGGTCCTGGAAGACGATGCCGCGCTTGAGGCTGGTGCCCGCGATGCGCTCGCCGTGCAGCAGGATGTCGCCCTGGTACTCGCGGTCCAGCCCGACGATCAGCCGCAGCAGCGTGGACTTGCCGCAGCCGCTGGGCCCGACGATGGACACGAAGGCGCCCGGCTCCACCTCGAAGCTGGCGCGCTGCAGCACCTCCAGCCGCGGACGGCCCGCGACCTCGTAGCGCTTGGAGACATCCTTGATCTCCAGGCGTCCTGGTTCAGCCATTGAGATATTCCTCCACGACGTTTCTCTCCAAGATACCGCTGCTTACCTGATCCCCAGGGCCGGCGCAGCCAGGCCCGTTCGCAGGCACCCGCGGAACCGGCTTCGCCGGGCCGCAGGGGTGCGTCCCCTTCGAGGGGGTGCAGAGCCACACGCAGTGGGCGAGGCTGGGGGTGGGCCTGCTCATCCTTCGAAGCCCTGCTTCCAGCGCAGCACGCGGCGCTGCAGCAGGTACATGCTGCGGTCGATCAGGAAGCCCACCACGCCGATGATCACCATGCACACCAGCAGCTGGTCGGTCAGCAGCAGGCTCTGCGCGCGGAAGATCAGGAAGCCCAGCCCTTCGAGCCCGCTCAGTCCCTCGGCCACCACCACCAGCGCCCAGGCCAGGCCGGCCGAATAGCGCAGCGAGACCATGATGCTGGGCGTGGCCGCCGGCAGGATCACCTTGCGCACGAGCTGGCTGCGCGTGAGCGTGAGCACGTCGGCCAGCTCGACGTAGTTCCTGTCCACGCTGCGGATGCCCTGCAGCGTGTTCAGGAACACGGGGAAGAACACCGACTTGGCGATCACCAGGATCTTGGCCGGCGCGCCCAGGCCGAGCCACAGCACGATCAGCGGGAACCACGCGATGCCGGGAATGTGGCGGATGGTGTCGAAGGTCGGACCGAAGAAGCGCTCCACCTTCTGCGACAGCCCCGCCGCGATGCCCAGCCCCACGCCCAGCAGGCTGCCGTAGAGGAAGGCCTGGCCCACGATGTTGACGCTGGACAGGAAGTCCAGCGCCAGGTCCTGCGAGACCAGCATGGTCCAGAAGGCCTTGACCACCACGATCGGCCGGGGCAGGAAGACCGGCTCGATCCACTGGTAGGTCGCGGCCGCCTGCCACAGCGCCAGCACCGACAGCGGCAGCAGAAGACCGATCCAGAGGCCGTCGCTGAAGAAGCGCCGCCAGCGCCCGTCGCGCCAGGGCGCCGGTGCGCGCACCGCCGCCGCGGTGGGCGCGACGATCACGTCCGCGGTGCTGCTCATTGATAGATGGAGTGCGAGCCGCCGACGAAGAACCGCCCGTCGATGAAGGAATCCACCTGCGCGTCGGACAGCTTGCGCTCCGAGAGGATGTCGTCGCCGTTGGCCACGTGCCAGTCGCGGAAGGTCTTGATCGCCTGGCGCGCGCGCTCGGCGCTCGGCTCGCCGGACATGAAGTCCCACTGGCCCAGGTGCGTGATCTGGAACTTGGCGACCTCCAGCGGCACGCGCGTGTGCTTGGCGATGATCTGCGCGGCCTCGTCCACGTGGTCGAGCGCCCACTCGGAAGTGCGCTCGCGCGCGGCCAGGAAGGCCTTGACCACGTCCGGGTACTTCTCGGCGAAGTCGCGGCGCGCGAAGTAGGTCACGCGCCCGCCGTTCTGCACGTACACGCCGTTGTCCGGCGAGCGGCCGACCACCTTGAGCTTGCCCGCCAGCCAGGCGCCGGTGAAGGCGCCCGCGGCCAGGTGCGCCGTGGTCGCGTCGATGGCGCCCGACAGGATGCCCGAGACCACCACCGACGAGTTGTCGATGGACTCGTAGCGCACGCGCCCCTTGCCGTTGCGCGAGTCCAGCGGCAGGCCGGCCTTGGTCAGCTGCTCGAAGGGCGACGACCAGTAGCAGCTGATGCGGCTGCTGCCGAACTTCTTGCCGTCCAGGTCCGCCACGGTCTGGATGGCGTCGTTGCCGGCGCGCGCGAGGATGGGTGCGCGGTAGCGATTGGACGGCTCCGACACCCAGATCACCACGCCGTCCAGGCCATTGGCGCGGTGCACGGTGGCCGGGTAGATCATGCGCTGCGCGATCGCGATCGCGCCGCCGCTCACGGCCGCGGTCTCGGCGCCTACCAGTTCGGCGCCGCCCGAGGCGATCAGGTTGATCTTCCTGGTGCCGATCTTGTCGAACTCCTCCTTGAAGAAGCCCTTCTCGCGCGCGACCACGGTCCAGGGCGAGAGCTGCAGGTTGATTTCCGGCAGCGGCTCGGCCGCGGCGGCCGCACCGGCGCCCGCGGCCAGGCCCAGGGCGAGTGCGAGCGAGAACAACTGCCGCAGCCGGGCGGGCTTGTGGCGCGGGGAGAACTGATCTGTCATGCTGACTCCAAGAAATCCGGGATGAAGCGGCGGCTGCGCGCAAGGTAGGGCACGTCGCCATGATCGCCACCATGGGCGCCTGCATTCTTCGGCAGGCGCTGCCGGCTGTTAACCAAGAAATGCGCATGTCGATGCGCGCTTTGCGCATTTGCCCGCCGCATGCCCGCATGCTGCAATGGCCGCCCGCACAGCGCCGCTGCAGCAACCGATGAACCCAAGACCACGCGAGGCCCCGGGACGGGTGGCCACAGCCCGTGCATGGATGGCCGCGGCCACCACGCGGACGGTGCTCGTGCTGCTGGGCGGCACCGCGCTGGTGATGCTGGCCGCCTGGGGCCTGCCGGCCGCCGTCGGCGCCGCGCGGGCGGCACCGGAACACGCCGCATGGGACCGGCTGCGCATCGGCGTCGCGCACGAAGCCATGCCGCTGGTCAGCGACACCCGCCGCTACACCGAGGAAGGCCACGAGGTGGCGCTCGCGCGTGCCGTCGGCGAGCGGCTGGGCGTGGCGCCCGAGTTCGTCGCGCTGCGGGTGGAGGAGTTCGCCGGCGCGCTGGCCGAGGGCCGCGTCGATGCGGTGCTCACGCGCACGCCGCCGCGCGATGCCGATGCGGCGCAACTGGACGCCGTGCCCACCGGCTACCGCTCGGGCGTCAGCGTGGCGATGCGCTCGGACACGCCGGTGCGGCGCTGGGAAGACCTGCGGGGCCGCACGCTGTGCGTGTCCCGCGCGCACGTGCAGGGCCAGGCGCTGGCCCGCGCGCTGCAGGCCCGGGTGCGCGTGCTGGATGCGCCGGCGCAGGCGCTGGTGCTGGTGCGCACCGGCGAGTGCGACGCCGCGCTGCACGACCGCGCCCAGCTCGACGCGCTGTTCGCGCGCAAGGAGTGGCACAAGTTCTCGGCCACCCTGGAGCCGAAGGAGCTGTCGCCGCTGCTGCTGCTCACCGTCCACTCGCTGGCGCAGGCCGCGCGCGAACTGAAGCAGGCACTGGCCGAGGAAGGCCGCGCCGAGGCCTGGCAGACGCGCAACCAGAAGTGGGCGGCGAACGTGGCCTTCGAGGTCTACTTCGACCAGATGGGGCCCGATTGCCACTGAGGCGCGAACGCGCGCGGCATCAGTGCGCGCGGCCCAGCAGCTCGTAGCTCGCGTCGTCCGCTGCCGTCGAGCGGCGCCCCCTGCCCCAGCCGACCGCGCGCCGGTAGGCGCCGGCCTGCGCCGCCGAGACGCCTTCCAGCTCCGCGGCCACGGCGGGCCGGTCGGCGAACGGCGCCACGTACAGCGCGTCCTCGGGGCAGTACAGCTCGCACATGAAGCAGGTCTGGCAGTCGGCCTGCCGCGCGATGCGCGGCGGCGCGTCCGGCACCGCCTCGAACACCCGGGTCGGGCAGGCCTGCACGCAGATGTTGCAGGCGGTGCAGCGCGCGGCGTCGAGCAGCTCGATCATGCCGTGGCCTCCAGCACGCGGTCGTGCGGTGCAGGCGGCGCCGGCTCGCGCACCGCCTGGCGCGCCACCCACACCGCGTCCAGCCCGCCGCTGAGCAGGCGGTGGCGCTGCGCCGGGTCGCTGGCCGGGTTCTCGCGGCGCCGGTGCATGCCGCGCGTCTCGGTGCGCGCCAGCGCGCTGCGGTACATCCAGCGCGCGCTGGCCAGCATGGCCGCGGCCTCGCGCGCACGCAGCAGCTCGGCCGCGCCGGCGACGCCGCCCGCGGCCGGCACGGGGCCGGCGCGCCGCAGCTGCGCCCACAACGCGTCCAGGCGGCCGAGCGAGTCCTCCAGCAGGCCGGCCTCGCGCACCCAGTTGCGCTCGGTCGGGAACAGCTCGGCCTGCACCGCGCGCACCACGGCCCGGCTGTCCACGGCCGCACCGCCGGGCCCGGCCGTGGACACGGCGCCGGCGCGCCGCGCCGGGCGCCGCGCATCGCTCGCCGCCCTGGCATCGCGCGCGAACAGCGCGGCCCCGGCGCCGGCCCAGAAGCCCGACGACAGCGCCCAGGCCGCGTTGTGGCTGCCGCCGCCGGTGAAGCCGCCGCAGATCAGCTCGCGCGTGGCGGCGTCGCCCGCGGCGTAGAGGCCGGGCACCGAGGTGGCGCACTGCGCGTCCACCACGTTCAGGCCGCCGGTGCCGCGCACCGTGCCTTCCAGCCGCAGCGTGACCGGAAAGCGCTGCGCGAAGGGATCGATGCCGAGCCGGTCGAAGGACAGGAAGAAGTTGGGCTGCGCCACGCGCATCCATGCCTGGATCTGCGCATCGGCGCGGTCGAGCCGCGCGTACACCGGCCCGCTGCGCAGGTGCTGCGCGATCACGCCGCGCCCGCGCGAGGAGCCGGCGCCCTCGATGGCCGCACCGCCCTCGTCGTAGAAGGTGGCCCAGTTGTAGAACAGCGACTTGGTGACCGACGAGAAGGCCGGTCCCAGCCCGTAGGCGTTGGAGAACTCCATGCCCGACAACTGCGCGCCCGCCTCGGCGGCCATCAGGTAGCCGTCGCCGGTGAGCAGGTCGCAGCCCAGGGCCTTGCTGAGGAAGGCGCAGCCGCCGGTGGCGATGACCACCGCGCCCGCGCGCACCGTCCAGGCATCGCCGTCGGCGCGGCGCACGCCGAACGCGCCGCACACCGCGCCGTGCGCGTCCACCAGCAGCTCCAGCGCCGGGCTGTGGTCCAGGATGCGCGCACCCGCGGCCTTGGCCTGCCGGCGCATCAGGCGCATGTACTCGGGGCCCTGCAGCGAGTTGCAGCGCAGCCGGCCCCACGCGTCGGCCGGAAAGGGGTAGCCCCATTCCTTCAGCCGTTCCACGTTGTCCCAGGTCTGCGCCAGCACGCGGTCCATCCAGGCCTGCTCGGCGAGCTGGCCGCCCATCGCGTAGCGGCTGGCCTTGGCCTGCGCGCGCGCATCGCCCTCGGGCGCCGTGGCGCCCGAGGTGCCGCAGAAACCCTTGTCGACCAGGATCACGCGCGCCCCCTGCGCCGCCGCGCTCACCGCCGCCCAGGCACCGGCGGGGCCGCCGCCGATCACCAGCACGTCGGCCGTGAGCTGCAATGCGGCATCGAGGTCCGCGTGCGAATGGGAATGGGCTGTCGTCGAACGCATGCGCACCTTCGCTGTGACAAGGACATGGGAAGCAGCCGAACTTAGCGCGGCGCCGCCGCGCGCCCTACGAAGCTTTGCGTCTATGCATCTGCGGTATCCGATCGACGCGCGCCGGATATGCATAGACGAATCGCTTCGTTTCGCCGGCGCCGCGGGCGCGCTACCTTGCCGCCAACCTCGTGCGAAAGGAGATCTCCGAATGAGCCAGACCCCCGTGCTGTCCACGCCGGCCCCCGCGTCCGCCGCCGATGCCGACTTCCCGCCGGTGCTCGGCGAAGCCCTGCTGGCGCGCATCGCGGCGCGCGCCGCCGGCTACGACCGCGAGAACCGCTTCTTCGACGAGGACCTGGAGGACCTGCGCGCCGCCGGCTACCTCAAGCTGTGGGTGCCCAAGGCATTGGGTGGCCTGGGCTACGGGCTGCCGCAGGTGCTGCGCGAACAAGGGCGCCTGGCCTACCACGCGCCGGCCACGGCGCTGGCGATCAACATGCACCTGTACTGGAGCGGCACCGCCGCCTACCTGCACCAGCGCGGCGACCCCTCCACCGACTGGATCCTCGACGAGATCGTGGCCGGCAGGATCTTCGCGGCCGGCCACGGCGAGCCCAACAACGACCTGGGCCTGGCCGGCTCCACCGTGCGCGCCGAGCCGCTGGAAGGCGGCGCCTACCGCTTCACCGGCCGCAAGGTGTTCACCTCGCTGGCGCCGGTGTGGGACTGGCTGGGCGTGCACGGGCTGGACGATTCCGACCCCGAGCGCCCGCGCATCGTGCACGCCTTCATCCGGCGCACCGACCCGGGCCACCGCACCGAGCCCACCTGGGACGCGCTGGGCGTGCGCGCCACGCGCAGCGACGACACCGTGCTCGAAGACGCGGTGGCGCAGGTGCCCTACGTCTCGCGCGTGCTGCCGGCCGGGCCACCGGACGATCCCTTCGTCGACGGCATCTTCGGCGCCGCCATCCTGCCCATCGCGGCGGTCTACCACGGCATCGCGCGGCGCGCCTTCGACCTGGCGATCGAGAGCGCGCGCAAGCGCAGCTCGGCGGTGCTGGGCGGCAGGCGCTATGCCCACCATCCGATCGCGCAGCTCAACGTGTCCCGGGCGGCGATCGAGCTGGACACGATTGAGGCCCTGCTGGAACGCACCGCGCAGGACTGGGCCGCCGGCGCGGACCACGGCGCGCTGTGGCCGGCCAAGCTGCTGGCCGCCAAGCAGCACGCGGTGGACGGCGCGCGGCGCGTGGTCGACCTCGCCACCGACGTGGTCGGCGCCTCCTCGCTGCTGCGCCGCAACGAGCTGGAGCGGCTGGTGCGCGACGTGCGCTCCGGCCCCTTCCATCCGCCCAACACGGTGGCCAGCCACGACGTGATCGGCAAGAGCTACCTGGGCGTGCTCGGCGAGCCGGCCTAGGAATCGGGGATTGCGCTGCCTGGTCGTCGCAGCCCTGCTGGCCGCCCTGGCGGTGCCGGCCGCAGCCGACCTGGCGGCGCTGTACCGCCGCCCTTCCGCCCAATGGCCTGCGGCCTGGATCGACCCCGGTGTCGCGTTCGAGGAGCTGGCCGCCGCCACGCCTGCCTCCGCCGCGCCGCAGGACGCCGCCAGGGCCGCGCTGGGCGCACGGCTGTTCGCCGACCCGCGCCTGTCGGCCTCGGGCCGCATCGCCTGCGCCAGTTGCCACCAGCCTGCGCACGGCTGGAGCGTGCCCGCGCCGGTTGCACGCGGTGAGCACGGCGCATCCGGGCGCCGCAACCCGCCCGACCTGCGCAACGCACCGGGCCACGCGCGCTGGGGCTGGGACGGCCGCGGCGCCTCGCTGGCCGCGCAGTCGCTGGCGCCGCTGACCGCGCCGCACGAGATGGCCAACCCGGCGCTGGAGCCGGTGATCGCACGCCTGCGCGCCGCGCCCGGCCATGCGCAGGCCTTCGCGCGCGCCTACGGCACGCGCGAGGTCACCGCCGCGCATCTGGGCGATGCGCTGGCTGCGTACCAGGCCGGCCTGGCACGTCAGGCCCCGCCCACCCGCTTCGACCGCTTCGCGCAGGGCGAAT